>Ga0194127_10001688_pt1 | contig 31934 bp, 22 predicted proteins | sample TA2KigC100mmetaG_FD_148624 | JGI IMG/M metagenome (GOLD analysis project Ga0194127, IMG submission 148624) | Freshwater microbial communities from Lake Tanganyika, Tanzania - TA2015036 Kigoma Deep Cast 100m | ecosystem: Environmental > Aquatic > Freshwater > Lake | place: Tanzania: Lake...
ACCCTGCTCGCCAAGGCCGTCGCCGGCGAGGCGCGCGTGCCCTTCTACTCGATGAGCGGCTCCGACTTCGTCGAGATGTTCGTCGGCGTCGGCGCCAGTCGCGTGCGCGACCTCTTCGAGCAGGGCAAGAAGAACGCGCCCTGCATCATCTTCGTCGACGAGCTGGACGCCGTCGGCCGCCACCGCGGCGCCGGCCTCGGCGGCGGCCACGACGAGCGCGAGCAGACCCTGAACCAGCTGCTCGTCGAGATGGACGGCTTCGACACCAGCGAGGGCGTCATCCTGCTCGCCGCCACCAACCGGCCGGACGTGCTCGACCCGGCGCTCCTGCGGCCCGGCCGCTTCGATCGCCAGATCGTCGTCGACATGCCCGACGTGCGCGGGCGCGAAGGCATCCTGCGCGTGCACATGCGCAACGTGCCCGTCGCGGCGGACGTCGACGTCAAGGTGCTCGCCCAGGGCACGCCGGGGCTCTCGGGGGCCGACCTCGCGAACATCGTCAACGAGGCCGCCCTGCTCGCCGCCCGCCTGAATCACGACAAGGTCTACATGGTCGACTTCGACGAGGCGCGCGACAAGGTGATGATCGGCCCCGAGCGCCGCAGCCGCGTCCTCAGCGAGGAGACCCGCCGCAAGACGGCCTACCACGAGGCGGGCCACGCTATCCTCGGCGTCAAGCTCGCGCACGCGGACACCCTGCACAAGGTGACGATCGTCGCCCGCGGCATGGCCGGCGGCGTCACGCACTTCCTGCCCAACGAAGAGAAGCTGATGTACCGCGACCGGGACTACCTCCTCGACCAGATCACGATGGCCCTGGGCGGCCTCGTCGCGGAGAACCTGGTCTACGGCCGCCATACCAGCGGACCGCAGAGCGACATCCAGCGCATCACGCAGATCGCGCGGGCGATGGTCACCCGCTGGGGCATGAGCGAGAGCCTCGGCCCGATCGCCTACGGCGAAAACGAGGAGACCATCTTCCTCGGCCGCTCCATCGCCCACTCGCAGAACTACAGCGAGCGCACGGCGCAGCTGATCGACGAGGAGGTGCGCCGCCTCGTCGACAACAGCCTCGAGCGGGCCACCCGCCTCCTCACCGAGCACCGCCCCTCGCTCGACGCCATCGCCGCCGCCCTGCTCGAGCGCGAGACGCTCACCGGCGACGAGGTGCAGATCATCATGCAGGGCGGCACCCTGCCCCCCTTCGACCGCGAGGCGGCCGAGGCCGCGCGCCGCCGCAAGGAGGAGGAAGAGATGAGCCGCGGCGAGCGCATCGACGCCGTTCTCGACGCGGCTAGGCGCCGCGAAGGCGAGGAGCCCGGCAACGGGACGCGCGAACTGGTGCCCGACGGCGCCGCGGACGCGGCGCCCGCAGGCGAGCGGCCGGAAGCCGAGCGGCGGCCGCCGGACGGCGCCTGAGATGAGCGCAGGCGCCGGCAGCGCGTCGGGTCCCGGTCGCCCGCGCCTGCTGGCGGCGCGCGGACGCGAGCTGCGAGCGCTGCTGGAGGCCGCCGGTGTCGACGCCTACGGCGCCGCACTGATGGCCCGCAAGGCCGAGTCCCTCGTCGTCCGCGTGGACGACCTCCGCGCGCCAGCCGCCAACATCCTCAAGCAGGAGCTGCTCAGCTTGGGCGGCGACTGCGCCACCCACCGCGACGTCATTCTCGGCGGGCCCGAGCGCTCCAGCGCGCACCTGATCGGCAGCGAGCGGCAGCTCGCCCAGCTCCCCGCGAAGCTGAAGCCGCAGCCCTTCGGCCTGCGCCGCGTGGGCGAGGACCTGGCCGCGCTGCTCGCCGCGCGACGCCGCCCGCCGAAAGCCTTGACCCTGCCCGGAGGCGCCCTTAGTTTCGAGGCCGGGCCGCGCCTGATGGGCATCCTCAACGTGACGCCGGACAGCTTCTCCGATGGCGGCGCCTGCCTGGATCCCGAGCGCGCCGTCGAGCAGGGGCTGCGGCTGATCGCCGAGGGCGCAGACCTGATCGACATCGGCGGCGAGTCGACGCGGCCAGGCGCCGCGCCGGTGGCCGCCGACGAGGAGACGCGCCGCGTGCTGCCGGTGATCCGGGCGCTCGCCCGCCAGACCGCGGCGCCGCTCTCGGTGGACACGCGCAAGGCGAGCGTCGCCGCCGAGGCCCTGGCCGCGGGCGCGCAGATCATCAACGACGTCTCCGCGCTCGGCGATCCGGCGATGGCGGCGCCGGTCGCGGCGAGTGGCGCGGGCCTGGTGCTGATGCACATGCAGGGCGAGCCGGCGACGATGCAGGCGAGCCCGCAGTACGCGGACGCGGTGGACGAGATCTACCGCTGGCTGGAGGCGAAGCTGGCCGCGGCGCGGGCGGCGGGCATCGCCGGCGAGCGGCTGCTGGCCGATCCGGGGATCGGCTTCGGCAAGCGCCTGGAGGACAACCTGGCCATCCTGCGGCGCCTCGAGGAGTTCCACGGCCTCGGCGTGTCGCTGGTGCTGGGCGCGAGTCGCAAGTCCTTCCTCGGCGCGCTGCTCGAGGAGCCGGATCCGGGGCGGCGCCTCGAGGGCAGCCTCGCCGCGGCGGCCCGGGCCGCCGCGGCCGGCGTGCAGATCCTGCGCGTGCACGACGTGGCGGCGACGCGCCGCTTCCTGGCCGCCTGGCGGCCCCTCGCGCCGAGCGCCGGCGCGATCGCAAACGACGAGGACGGGCAGTCGTGAACGAGATCCTCTTCACCGCCCTCAACGTGCTGGACATCCTCGTGGTGGCCTTCCTCTTCTATCGGCTCTACGTGCTCGTCCACGGCACCCGCGCCGCGCTCATGCTCAACGGCTTCCTCGTCATCCTCGTCGCGGGCCTGCTCGCGCAATGGATCGGGCTGGCCACCTTCAACTGGATCCTCGACAACCTGCGCACGGTCTGGGTGATCGCCTTCATCATCCTGTTCCAGCACGAGCTGCGCAGCGGCCTCGCCCAGCTCGGACGCAACCGGATCGTCGGCCTCTTCTTCAAGGTCGACAAGGACGCCGGCCACATCCAGGAGGTCACGCGCGCGGTCGAGGGCCTCGCCCGCTCGGGGCTGGGCGCGCTGATCGTCTTCGAGCGCGAGATGGGCCTGCGCAACTACGCCGAGAACGGCGTGCTGCTGAACGCCGCCGTCAGCGCCGACCTCATCGAGACGATCTTCACGCCGCCCTCGCCGCTGCACGACGGCGCGATCATCATCAACGAGGACAGCCTGGTCGCGGCGCGGGTGATCCTGCCGCTCTCGCAGGATCCCAGCCTCAGCCGCGTGCTCGGCACGCGCCACCGCGCGGCGGTGGGCATCACGGAGGAGTCGGACGCGCTGGTCGTGGTCGTCAGCGAGGAGACGCGCACGATCAGCATCGCCGAGGCCGGGCGCCTGGAGCGCGACTTCGACGTCGCCGGCCTGCGCAAGGCGCTGATCGCCCGCCTGCGCGCGCGCGGCCCGGCCGAGCGCGGCGCGGCCACCTAGGCGCGCCGCAGCGCGCCCCGGATAAGTGCCGGATCCGGCGGGGTGACGGCGCCCCGCGCGGACGGACGCGGACGGCAGCGGTCCGGTCCTGGTGGCGATGGGCTCGCGGCGCCTCGCGCTGTAGCGACGTCCGGCAGCCGCCGGTCCCCCACGCCGCCCCCCAGCCACGCGGCCCCGCTCCCGAAGGGCGAGCCCACCGGTCCGCCGGCGGCGACGCCACGCCTGCAAGGCGACTCCTCCCAGATCACCCTGCGCGATGGCCGCTCGCCCGCCGGACCCGGCGATTGCGAAGACGAGGCGGACAGGCGGCGGGCCCGGTGCGAGCCGGGCCGCGAGCCGCCCGTCCGTGGGAGGGGGCCGAGCCGCGAGCCGCGCTGCTGATGAACTGGCTTCCTGCCGGCGCCTGGACCTCGTTCCCGCTCCACGCGCCGGCCATTGCAGGCCGTGGACCAGGCCCCGGCGGGCCGGCGGCGCCGCGTCAGCGCGGCACTTGCGCGCACCGCGGCGCGGGCGCGGGTCGCCGCGCGACAACCGCCGCGGGCGCGGGCCCGCGCGGCCTGTCCACGCCGGTGGCGGCGCCGCGAGGGGGCTTGAGTCGGCGCCCGCCAGGCGCTAGGCTGCTGGCCTGCCCGCGCCGGCCTCCGGCGCCCGTGCCCGGATCGCCTCCGGCTCTGTCGAGGTTTCCATGCGCGCTCAGCGGATCGCCCTGCCCCTCCTGCTCGCCATCGCGCTCGGCCTGGGCGCCTGTGAGGAGAAGCTCGAAGAGCCCGGCATTCACGTCCTCACCTTCGACAGCTTGCGCGGCACCATCGGCGACACCCTCCTCTTCGGGGGCCGCTACACGGGCAACCCCGCGGACGTCGCTCGCCACCAGTGGGACTTCAACTCGGACGGCATCTTCGACGCCACCTGGGTGAACGAGGGCCAGGACTGGCCGCTGGTCTTCTTCCGGCACATCTATGCGCGCGCCGCCGAGTACACGGCCACGCTCCAGGTAACCACCGTGCAGAACCGCCTCTACCGGGCGACGACGCGTGCCGTCGTCACCGACGGCGTGCCGCAGCTCAGCGCGAGCGTTCCCGACACGGTGGATTGCGGCGAGAGCTTCACCCTGATCGGCCACGCGGCCGACGACGCCGGCAATCGCGCCTTCTGGGACATCGGCGGCGACGGCAGCGCCGAGCTGAGCCAGACCTACACGGACAGCGTCACGCTCGCCTACGCGGCCAGCTTCGCCGAGCCCGGGCGCTACACGGTGGTCTTCGGCGCCAGCGACAACGACAACCACGTCGAACGCTTGAGCTTCACGGTGACGGTCGGCGGGGCGCCCTACTGGACGAGCGGGGCCTCGCTCGACGAGGCCCGCGCCGACCACGCCGCCGCGGCCCACGACGGCCGGCTTTTCGTCTTCGGCGGCCGCCACGGCCGCGGCGTCGTCGCCTCGACGGAGATCTACGACCCGGTCGGGGACAGCTGGAGCCCCGGCGCCCCGCTGCCGACGCCGCGCTGGGGGGCGCGGGCGGTGGCGATGAACGAGCGCATCTACGTGCTCGGCGGCGTCACCCAGGCCGACACGGTCTTCCCCAGCGTGGAGATCTACGAGCCGGCCACGGACAGCTGGACGGTCTTCGACCCGCCCCTGCCCAAGCACCGCATGCCGAGCCTGAAGCGCGGCTTCGCGGCCTTGAAGGTGGGCGGCATCACCGCCTGCTGCGATTCGATCCTGCTCTTCGGCGGCATGGGCGCAGGTGGCATCAACGACACGACGCTCATCTACAGTACCGAGCGCGACTCCTTCTCGATGGACCTGACCCACTTCATGCAGGAGACCCGGGCCTGGCTGGGCGGCGTCACCGCCTGGAACACCCCCGCTGAACTGGACGGTCGCCTCTTCGGCGTCGGCGGCAGCACGGATGGGGCCACACCGAGCAGCCGCGTCGAGGCCTACGATCCCTTCAGCGACTTCTGGCGTGTGCAACCCTCGCTGCCGACCGCGCGCCTGGCACCGGCGGTGGCCGTCTCCGGCGGCAAGCTCTATGTCCTCGGCGGCGCGACGGGCACCAGCGGCGCGAGCGCCGTCGCCGAGGTCTACTCGCTCAGCGGCGAGGCCTGGGACGCGCTGCCCCCGCTGCCCTTGCCGCGCAGCGGAGCAACGGCCCTGGTCCTGCCGGGCCTGGAGCGGATCTTCCTGATCGCCGGGGCAACGCCGGCCACCTCGACCTACCATGTCGAGGGCAGCCGGGACCTGCAGATCCTCCCCCCCTGGCGTTGCGAGCCCTGAGCCGATAATTGCGTTTCTGCAAAAAACACTCAAAGAGGAGCCTCGTTGCGCCGATACCACACACCATGCGGGGGCTCCACGTCTTGCCACCGCTGAGGCTGATTCATGGCGCCGGCGGCGGTTTTGTTTGGTGGCTGGCGGTGGCTGGATTATCTAGGAGACAAGGGGATTTCGGGTCTCCGCTCTCCGCCGCGGCACGCGCCTCGCATGCATCTGCCGGGCTCTCCACCCGGCACCGCTCGTGCTGCAGGGTCGAGTCCACCGAGGAACACCTTGCCGGATAAGCAGTTGATCGAGGTTGAGTTGATCGGCCGCGGCCACGAAGGGCTCCCCGCCTTCTTCGAGGCCCTACCCAAGGAATCGGGCTGGCCGCCGGACACCGTGCTCTCGCTCACCGACCGCGAGCCCACGGAGTTCGAGCGCGCCGAACGCTACTTGGCGGCCCTGACCGAGGGGCAGATCGTCGGCGCGCTCAGCCTGCACCCGGCGGCGGCGGGCAACTACCACCGCATGCACAACCTGCACTTCCACATCGACGTGCTGCCGAGCTGGCAGGGCAAGGGCGTCGGTACCGCGCTCATGCGCCGGCTCATCGAGCATGCGCGGGCCGAGGGATTCTGGCGCATCTACCTGGGCACGCTCTCCTGGAACCAGCGGGCGCTCGAGCTCTTCGGGCGCTTCGGCTTCCGGGTGGAGGGACTCAGCCGCGCGGCCTACCGCGTCAAGACCCGCGGCGGCGAGGACTACTTCCTCGACGGCATCGGCATGGCGCTGTGGATCGGCCCGCGCCTGGAGGTGAAGCCCGGCGACTGGAAGCTGACGGCGCAGTGGAGCGAGCCGGGAACCGGTCAGGTCGCCTACGCCCAGGACGGCGAACTGCTCACCGAAGAACTGGTCGCCCTGCACGCGGCGATGGGCGACCTGCGCCACCGCTTCCCGCGCCTGGTGAAGGCGGCCTGGCGGCAGAGCGACCTCGTCGTCACGGCGCGCCTCGGCGGCCGTCTCGTCGGCGCGGCGCGGGCGATCAGCGACCGCGCGAGCACGCTCTTCGTCTGCGACCTGATGGTCCACCCCGAGCTGCGCGGCCAGGGCATCGGCAGCGAGCTGATGCGCCGCCTGGTGGGGCCCTACGCGGGGCTCTATCAGATCGTCCTGCTCACGGACCCCGAAACGATGCCCTTCTTCGAGCACCTCGGCTACATGAGCTGGGAGTACACGGCGCTGCAGCTCAACCCACCGCGGTCGGAGGCCTAGGCGCCGACGCCGCCCGCACCCGAAACCCACAGGGGCGTGGCGGGATAGCTTCAGCCCGCCGGCCTCATCCCCGAGCGGCGGCCCAGGACTTGCCACGTGGCAAGTCTGAGCCATCGTCCCGCGGCCCTGCAATCGACCGCGCCGCCGCTCGATGAGAACCGCTCGTCCGCACCAGAATGGCCTCTTCAGCGCTCACCACTCTGCGCGCGGGTCAGGTCCTCGAGGAACTGCGGGTTCAGGCACACGGCAGCCGCGTTGAGGGTCTCACCTGCCTTGATCCTTGCCAGGGTCCGGTCGAACTGCGGCATCGCGGTTGGTGGTATCGTGAAGTGATATCGCCTTGGAGGGGTGCCGAATGCGATGAGTCCGCCACGCTCGATCGTAGCGAAGAACTCGTCGATGGACCGCTGGTGAAGCGCAGTGACGTCTAACTCGCTCTTCGTCTCCTCCGGGATTAGGATCTCGTACGATTCATCGGGCGTGTCTGTCCAGCGAACCAAGAGTCCCCACTCAAACTCCTGGACATCAAGGACTAGCGGCGAATCGCGGTACACCGTTGAGTGAAGCGCGATCCGCTCTGCGCGTGTGCTCGCTGCCCTTGCAAGGTCGTGCGCCGCCTGCGCGAGCTCGTGCTTTGCCCGGGCAAGGTCTGTGACCGTGATCGACGGCGTCAGATCGCCCGGATGCGAGCCTCCCGAATAGAGGTACCCATTCAGTAGGAGCGCGGCCGTCCCGACGCCGGCGAACGCGAAGACGAGAGCAGGAAGTACCGCCTGGAATTCCCCTCTCTCCAGCAGCGTGGCGAGGCTACATGGCAACCTCTCTCGGCCGCCTGCTTCTAACCCCTGGAGACATCGGCCGGCGCGACGGCCAGGCCGATGCTGCTCGTCAAGTAGCGGCCACGACGGCGAAGCGCGGTTCTTCCTCCTCGACGGCCGGCTGACCCAGCGCTTCCCGATACACCGCTTCCACGCGCCGCGCAATCTCGCTCCAATCGAGGCCGGCGGCCTTGGCGCGGCCTCGCTCGCCGTAGCGCCGGCGCGCCTCGGGGTGGTCGAGGAAGTAGCCGAGCGCGCCGGCCAGGGCCTCGGCGTTGCCGGGCTCGACGAGCAGGCCGTCGACGCCCTGGCTCACGACGTCCCGGTAGCCCTCGATGTCGAAGCCCACCACGGGCAGGCCGGCCGCCATCGCCTCGACGAGCACCATGCCGAAGCTCTCGCGGCCTAGACTCGGCGCGCAGAAGACGTCCGCCGCGGCATAGACCGCAGCGAGCCGTGCCCGATCCGTGATCGCGCCGAGGAAATGCACGCGCCCGGCGAGCGCCGCGGGCAGCGCCGCCTCGAGGCGCTCGCGATCCGGCCCGTCGCCGACGACGAGCAGGTCCACCCCGTCGCGCTCCGCGGCGAGCCGTGCGAAGCTCGCGAGCAGCAGCGGCAGGCCCTTGCGCCTGACCATCGCACCGACAAAGAGCACGCGCAGGCGCTCGGGATCGGGCCCCGGCAGCGCCGCGGGCCGCGCCCCGGCGAAGAGCGCGTAGTCCACGCCGTTGGGGATGATCCGGTAGTCGCCCGGAAAGAGCCGCTCCACGGGCCGAAGCGCCGCCCGGCTCACCGGGATGCGCAGCCGGGCCGCCGCGAGGCGCCGCCCGAGCGGGCCGCGGAAGCTCTGCACCAGCAGGTCGCGCGGATAGTAGCTGTGGAAGGTGGCCACCACGGGACAGCGCGCCTGCGCGAGCGCGAGCAGGGTCAGCGTGGGCTGCAGCGGGCTGTGCAGGTGCAGGACGTCGAAGTCCTCGGCGGCGAGCAGCGCCTCGAGCTGCCGGCCGAGCTGCCAGCCCACCGAGAAGCGCGAGAGGCTGTTGTTGTAGCGCACGGGGATGCTCCGCCCGAGGCGCAGCACGCGCGGCCCCGCGTTCGTCGCTTCCCCGCGCATCCGGCTCGTGATGACGACCGCCTCGTGGCCGCGGGCGGCGAGCGCGTTGCCCAGCGATCGGATGTGCTCGCTGACGCCGCCCCAGAGCGGGTAGTAGAACTCGCTGATCAGGCCGACCTTCATCAGGCCGCCGCTCCTTTCGCGCCCGCCGCCGGCTCGAGCGCCAGGGCGCCGTCGTGCAGCGGGTAGAGCACGCACCACTGCTCGGGATGCGCGGCAACGGCCGCCGCCAGCGCCCGCGCGTAGCCCGCCAAGGGATCCGCGTCCGCAGGCAGCGGAGCGCTCACCTTGATAACATAGCCGCCCGGTTCCCGCAGCAGGAAGATGGGCAGGAGCGCCGCGCCGGCGCGCTGCGCGACCTCGAGTCCCGCGGCGGGAAAGGCCCGCAGGCCGCCGAGGAAGGGCGCCGCGCGCAGGCCTTGACCCGCCGTGCTCGCCGGGTCCAGCGCGCGATCGACGAGAATGCCCACCGGATGGCCGCGGCGCAGCTCCCGGTAGAGCGCCACGCCCGCGCCCGTGCCCGAGATCGTGCGCTGGCCGCCCTCTTCGCGGAGGCGTGCGAAGAGCCGCGCGAGAGCCGGCGGTTCGAGCGCCTCCGCGAGCGCGGCGAGATTCGGCAGCCGGCGCCCCAGCCAGCGCGAGAGCAGGTCCCAGTTGCCCAGGTGCGCGCCGAGGAAGCAGAGCGGGCCCCACTCGACCGCCTCCAGATGCTCGAGGCCGTCGACGCGGATGCGCAGCGACGCGATCCGCGCGGGCCGGGCTGCCAGGGCGAGCAGCTCGCCCCAGTAGCGGCCGTAGTTCGCGAAGACGTCTCCCGCGCGCGCGCGGCGACCGCCGGCCGCAGCGATGGCGGCCAGGTTCGCGGCCACCACCACCCGCCGCGGTGAGAGAAGCCCGCCGAGGCGCCAGAGCGCCGCCGCGAGCGCGGCAAGAACGCGCATCGGCAGCAGCCGAGCGAGGAGGAGGCCGAGGCGCAGGGCGATCAGGGTCGGCACGCGGGCTCCCGGAGGTGGCGGGGGGCGGCTGGGCGGCAGGGTCGATTCTAGCGGCCGCGCGGTCCGCCGGCAGCAAAAAAGGGCCCCCCGCAATGCGGAGGGCCCTCGCGAACTCGCAGCCGCGCCGCGCCTACTGCACGCAGAGCAGCTTGTGGCTGGCCGCCTCGAGGCGGCCGGCCGCGTCCAGCGCCGCCAGGCGCGCGAAGTAGACGCCGCTGGGCAGCTGGCGGCCCGACTCGTCCGCGCCGTCCCAGCCGATCACGTGATAGCCAGCGGCCAGCTGGCGATCCGCGAAGAGGCGCCGCTGCAGGCGGCCGGCGGCGTCGTAGATCTCCAGGCTCACCGCGGCATCGGCCCGCATCGTGAAGGCGATGCTCGTGAAGGGATTGAAGGGATTCGGGAAGCTCGCCAGGCCCGCCAGCAGGCCGCTGCCGGGCACGGTCCCGTCCGGCACGCCCACGGCCGTGCCCAGCACGCCCGTGCCGCCCGACTCGTGGTAGCGCTCGGCGAACTCCTGCAGGAACATGTTCGCCGCGCCTTGGTCGTGGATGATCACCGTGTTCTCGTCGTTCCGGCTGTCCGCGGCGAAGCTGTAGTTGTGGCTGCCGGTGGCCACCAGCGGATCCGCGCCCAGGTTGTTCACGTCGACGATCATGTACTTGTGGTGGAGCAGGCGGCTGCTCGGCAGCGGCGTGTCGATCCAGACGTCGGCCGGGATGTCCCAGGCATAGGGCGTGCAGGCATCGCCGGCCATCTCGTAGTAGACGCTGCCCGTGCCGCAGGCGCCCAGGCTCTCGTCGAAGACGCCGCGGATCTCGAGCGCGCCGTTCAGGGCCGCGCGGCGATCGTACATGGCGTCGGAGAGATTGTAGTTCGTGAAGGAGAGGATGGCGAAGTAGACCGAGTAGTCGGCCGTCGCCACCGTGCGCTCGAGCTGGTCCTCGACGGCGTCGCTGGGCGACATGTACTGCTCCACGCGCAGGCCATTGATACGGAACTCGTGCGGCGAATCGTCGCGTTTGCGCGAGCCGAAACGGGCGAGCGCCGCGTTCGGCGTCTGCGTGCCGCTGCCCCACATCTCGTTGAAGTCCATCAGGTAGGCCTGGGCGAGGCCGTAGTCCCGGATGTCGAGACCGTTGTTGACGTCGTCGCTGCCCGCGCTGCTCATGTTGGCGCTGCCGGTCCAGACGCGGTCGTTGTACTTGTCCGCGTCGCGGCCGTCGATCACCACGTACTTGTTGTGCATGATGCCGTAGCCGTCGGCCGCGCTGTGGTTGCCGCCGTAGGTGCTCGTGATGTAGGGGATGCCGAAGCTCGCACAGTAGATGGCGTACTCCGCCGAGTTATCGGCCTCGATGATGATGCGCACCAGGCAGCCGCGCTGGTGGGCGGCAACGAGCGCGTCGCGCACGTTGGTGAGGCTGAAGCTGTAGAGCGCCGCGTCGACCGAGCTGTCGGCGCCGTTGATGAGCTGCGTGAGGATCGCGCTCAGGTTCTGGCTCTCCGGCACCTCGTTGCCCGTGTCGGCGTAGCTCTCGTCGGCCGTGAAGCTCATGTAGACGTGCAGCTCGCCGGGCTGATCGCTGGCCGTCGCGAGCAGTTGGTCCTGCCCGTAGCGCGTGCCCTCGGCGTCGCTGCTCTTGGCGCGGAAGTGGTAGATCGTGTTCGGGGTGAGGCCGGCAAGCGGCACGGTGTGCGTCAGCTCGCTGGCGCCGGCGTCCCCGGCGGTCAGCCCGTAGCTCTCGGTGAGCCCGTACTCGATCTCGCTCGAGCCGGGCGTGGCCGTCTCGAAGTAGAGCGTGGCCGCCGTGCTCGCGAGGTCGATCACCCGAGCGGGACCGCTGATCGGCGGACCCGGCTGCGTCGGAATGATGTCGGACAGGAAGCGCGGCACGATCTCGTAGCCCGAGGTATAGGGCGAGGTCGTGTCGTACTGCTTCAGGATGCCGATCGCCGAGAAGTTTGCGCCCGGGTTCGGGCTGCCGTTCACGGCCGTGTCCTTGTCGATGAAGAGCAGGGCCGTGGCCGTGCCGTCCGTGACGTAGATCGAGCTGTTGGAGCCGATCGGCGAGGTCGGCCAGGCGCCGCTGACGATGTTCAGCCCGTCCATGCGGATCAGCCGGCCTTCGTTGGGCTCGCTGTGATCCACCTGGAAGGTGCTGTTGAGCTGCGCGCAGGTGATCGTCAGCGGCGCGGGGACCGCGTAGCCCGCACCGTGGAAGACCTGCACGAAGGAGGGCGTGCTCAGCTCGACGAGGCCGTTGTAGTTGGCCACGGTCGCCGTCACGGTGATGCTGTCGCCGAGCTCGGCCTCGTAGGTCGCCGCGCCCGCGCTCACCCAGAGGTTCACGCCGCCGGTCGGGTCCTGGACGTAGACCTCGTAGTTGTAGGTGCTGTAGATGCTGTCCGGGCTCGTGATCACCCCGCTGACCGTCACCACCTGGCCGAGCAGGTTCGGCACGCCGTTGGCGTTGTTCAGGTGCAGGTTCGAGATGGGGATGGCCGCCGCCGGGGCGGCCAGGGCGAGGATCCCGAGGAGGATCATCAGGCTGCGCAGTCGCATTTGAGTCTCCAGAGGCTGGGGGAGTGGTCCGCTGGGCGGACGATGCCGCCGCCGGTCCACGCGGCGAACCGGACCGTCAATTATAGCAAACGCAGACGGGATCCCGAAAGGGGGCCGGCGGCTCAATCGCCGCTGCGCAGACGCCGCTCGAGACGCCAGGCCAGGCCCAGCTCGAGCTGCCACCCATCGCCAGGCACGCGGCCGCCGGCATCAGGGGGCCAGAGACCACTGCGCTCGACCCGCGTGAAACCGCAGCGCAGGTCGAGCCGGCCGGCGCCAGGCGCGCGCCAGCTCGCACGCTCCCAGGTGACCCGGTAGAGGCGCTCGATCGAGCGCTCGCCCACCAGCCAGGCCTTGTCCTGCTTCTGCAGGCCGATGAAGCCGAAGTCGGCGCCGCGGCGCCAGAGGCCGTCCTCGCCCTCGACCAGCCCCCAGCGGCACTGCTCGAACTCCAGGCCGAGGCGCCCCCAATTCGCGGGCGGCAGGCGCAGCGCTGCGTAGAGGCCGTCGGCGTTCGGCCCCAACCAGTGCCCGAGCAGGCGGCCCTCGCCGAGGCGATCGTCGCGCAGGAAGGCGCGGCGGATGTCCCGGTCGTGGTGGAAGTAGACCTGGGGATCGAGGTGCGCGGCCTCGAACTCCAGATCGGCGCCGGCCAGCCCGAGGGGATTGGCCCAGAGCAGCCCGATGAGCTGCGCGAAGCTCGAGATGCCGGCTTCGTCCCCCTTGGGCTCGGCCACCTTGAGCGCAACGATGCGGTCGAGCAGGAACTCGCCGTAGATCGTCAGCGGCGGCAGGTCCAGGCGCCCGTCCAGGCCGAGCGCCTTCTTGTCGTCGGTTCCGCTCTGGTCGAAGATGTCCTGCGTGCCCGCCACGAGGAAGGTCACCGGGTTGAGATAGGCGAGGTCGATGCCGCGGCCGCCGTAGGCCACCGCCTCGTAGAGTCCAAGGCTGAACGGCCCCGGCGGCCGCAACTCGAGCCGATGCAGGGCGACGTAGGCCTCGCCCGGCACGTCCGGCGCGGTGCTGTCCGGCGGGAAGGGCGCGCCCGGAATGTAGCTCGGCGGATTGGGGCCGCGCTGCGTCTGGGCGAAGAGGCTCGCGGCGGTGAGGTAGCGCGTGCGGAGGTGGAAGCTGATGCCGTCGAGCGGAAAGGGATTCTCGGAGAGGAAGAGGCTGCCCCGGCGGCCCGCCCCCCAGCGGCGATCCTCGCGGCCCAGGCGCAGCTCCGCCCAGTCGCCGCCCCAAGCGAGCACGGCGCGGTCGAGTCGCGCGCTCGGCTCCTCGATCAGCTCGCTCACGGAGCCCGGCAGGTTGTCCACCCAGCCGCTGTCGGCCGCGCGGCGACTGAGCCGGCTGTAGTCCTCGTAGAAACGGAGCTGGGCCGTGAGCCGGCCTTCGGCTTCGGCGTCGAGACCGAGGTGGAAGAAGCCCTTGCGGCGCGGTCGGCGCTCGACGAGCGCGACCGAGTCCAGATCCGTGGGGCCACCGAGGAACGAGAGCCCCGCCGCGAGCTCCCAGAGCGCGCGCGGCTCGCGGCCCGGCGCGCGCGGCGCCGGCGGCGTGGCCGGCAGCCACTCCGCGCAGAGTGCTTCCAGCCGCGCGAGGCGGCGGGCGTCGGCCGGCGCCAGCTCCGCGCGCCGCGCGGCGACGGCGGCCAGTGCCCGCGCGATCTCATCGCGCCGGAGCGGCCGCAGCTCGAGGCTGCCGTCCCAGAGCCCGAGCGCGCGGAAGTGCTCGAGCTCGGCGTACGCGGCCTCGCCCGGCCCCACGCGCAGAGCCCCTTGCGCCCGCGCCGTGACGCACTCTGCAACGGCGAGGAAGGCCAGGAGTGCAAAGCGAGCGATGGGATGGCGCAAGGAAGCCTCCGGCGACGGCGGGCGCGAGTGTAGGCGCAGGGCCGCGGTGCGGACAAACGAAAAGGCCGCCCCGCGCGCGGGGCGGCCGATCGTCGCGTCGATTGCGGGGCGCCTCCTTGCTCCCCCCATCGAGGCGCCAGGGTCTAGGCGCTCACTTCCTGGGCGAGCCAGCGGTCCAGCACGCTCTTGAGGAAGCGCCACTCGCTGCCGACCTTCTTCGCCGGGATCTTGCCTTCCTTGGCCAGCCGGCAGACGGTCTTCACGTGCATCTTCAGATACTCGGCTGCCTCGACCGAGGTGAGCACCGGAGAGACCTGCTCCTCCGTCCCCACGTAGATGTTCGAGTACTCGCTATCCTTCCAGTCGGCCATCGGTATCTTCCTTCGTTCAGGTTCCCAACGCTGCAGGTAGCCTGAGCTTCCCGCCAAAGCTTCAACGAGCGCCTCTGCTCTGAGCTGACTCGCCAGCGGGCCGAAGCCTGCGGCGTTCCCCGTCGGCGAGAGGTCAGCAAGGCCCGTGCCACCGCCATTACTCCCCATAATTCCCCATCTTTCATGGGTTTGCGAGTTGCTGGCCCTTTGCGGCAGGGCAGCTCCTGCAGGATTCCGGCAAGGGACCCGGCCCCCTTTGCCTTCCCCGTCCTGCCCCCTGGAGCCTCGGCGCGGCGCGCAGGGCGGCTGGCATTCCGCAATTGCCCGTCCGCGCCTCGGGCGCCGCCGGGTCGGCGCGGCGCCGCCCGTGGCATATGCCTTGCAGTTTTCGCTGCAATCCTCAGCGGACGGGAGGCGCATGGACTCCGCCTTTGTCCAGATCGATGGCGGGCTCGCGCAGCGGCGCCGGCGGCGATTCGCCTTCATGATCGAAGCCCTGTTGCGCAGCCGGCTCAGCGCGGGACTGGAGACCGGCTGCCATCGTCCGGACGAGGACGTCAACATGTACCTGGCCGCGCTGCTCTGCCGCTACGCGGAAGGCGAGCCGCGCGGGTGGGGCGAGGCGCCGATCATCCCCTACGCCGGCGCCCTCGCCGAGCGGGTGGCGAGCGCGCGCGAGTGCCGCACCAAGTACCTGCTCTACCGGCGCAACGCGGATCACCTGCTGGTCAGCCTGGGCATCTTCGGCAATCCCTGGCTGCGCCCGGCGCCGACGGGCAGCTGTCCGTGGCGCAGCGAGCGCGAGGATTGCATCGGGCGCGGGAAGAGCTACTACGCGCAGGCGGCCGCCTACGCTTCGCGCCTCGGCGAGGGCCGGCGTGGCCTGGACGCCCTGCTCGCCAAGCTCGACATCGGCTTCGAGGACTACTTGCGCATCCTGGAGACCCTGCGCAGCGAAGCCTTCAACCTGCGGCAGATCTTCACCGTCGGCGAGTGGTACTACTTCTGCCGCGAGCTGGGGATCAGCCGTCCGCTCGCTCCGGGAGGGCCGGGGCCGCTGCCACCTTCCGCTGGGCTTGGATGAACTCCTGAACCTCGCGCGTGACCCGCGCCCCTTCCGGACCCTCGAGCAGCAGGTGACCGCCTTTGTCCAGCAGCAGGGTGCGGGCGCGCTTGCCCAGCGCGCGCTCGACGCGGCGCAGGCCGCCCGGTCCCAGCTCGGGGTTGTCCTTCGCGTGGATGGCCAGCACCGGCATGCCGAGGCCGGCGAGCTGCGCCGAGGCTTCGCGCACGGCGCCGTAGCGGTCGGCCATCCAGCGGTGCGGACTGCCGGCGATCAGGCGCTCGAAGAGCGCGGGGAAGAGCCGGCTCCAGGTGAGGGCGAAGCGCTCGTTGAAGCTGAGGTGCGGCTTCAGGGGTGGCGAGAGCAGGGTGAGGCTGGCCACCGGATGCCGCGCGGCGATCAGGATCGCGAGGATGCCGCCGAAGCTCGAGCCGACGAGGTGGATGGGCACGTCCAGCAGCGCGAGATTGCCGTAGCGCATCTCGAGCTCGGCGAGGGGCAGCTGCCAGGGCACGTTGCCTCGCTGGGCGCCGACGGCCGTCTCGCTGGGCAGCAGCGGGCTGTAGACCGTCATCCCGGCGCGGTAGAGGTGGCGGCCGACCTGGAAGTACTGGGCCGGCGTGCTGTGGCCGCCCGGTACGAGGAGCACGGCGGCGGTCGGCGTCTCCTGCAGGTAGAGGAAGGAGCGGTCCCGCTTGGGAACGTCCAGATCCTCCTCGCGCAGGCGCTGCAGCTCGTAGTGGCTGCGCAGGATGTTCAGGCGCTCGGCCAGCGGCAGCGGCGACTCCTGGTTCATGCGCTCCAGGGTCCAGACGCTGTCCGTGATGTTGCGCAGTTGCTCTTCGCGGGTGCTGGGAATGGCGGAACTCATGGCGATCGCGACGGCTCGGTGGCGGAGGGAAGGGTCCGAAACTGCCGCGAATATAGACCATCGGCCGGCGACCTGCCAGCGCCCGGTTTGACACTCGCCCGGGATTCCTGTAGAATACGGGCCATAGACACCGAGCATCCGCGACGAGGAAACCTCGATGGATCGACTCCTGAGCAATCCGACCTGCTGTTGTCGCCCCGTTCACATCACGGATCGGCGGGAAGGATTGTAGTCCGGTAGCTCCTCAGCACACGAAAACAGGACGCGGGCCTTCCGGGCCCGCGTTTTTTTCAGCCGTCGGTGGCCGCGCGCCGCCGCGGCAGAAGGCGGTGGACGATGAGACTCTGGCGAAACCTCCGCGAGGACCTGCGCTCGGCCCTGGACCGCGACCCGGCCGCGCGCAACGGGCTGGAGTTGCTGCTGCTTTATCCTAGCCTCCACGCTGTCTGGTGCTACCGAATCGCCCACGGCCTCTGGCGCCGCGGCCTGCGCTTCCCGGCCCGCTTCCTGATGAGCATGGTGCGCGTTTTCACCGGGGTCGAGATCCACCCCGGGGCCACCATCGGCCGCCGCTTCTTCATCGACCACGGCGTGGGCGTCGTGATCGGCGAGACGACCGAGATCGGCGACGACGTGCTGCTCTACCAGGGCGTCACGCTGGGCGGCACCAGCCTCGCCAAGGGCAAGCGGCACCCGACCCTCGGCCACCATGTCGTCGTCGGTGCGGGCGCGAAGGTGCTCGGACCGATCAGCGTCGGCGACGGCGCCCGCATCGGCGCCAGCAGCGTGGTGATCAAGGACGTCGAGCCGCGGCAGGTCGTGGTCGGCATTCCCGCCCGACCGGTGGACCGGCGGGAGGACGCGGAGATCCGTCTTCGGCACAACCTGATCAAGGACCCCGTGCAGGAGAGCCTGCGCGGTCTCGAGGAGCGCATCCGCTTCCTCGAGAGCCGCCTGCAGGGCGACGAAGCGGCGCGCGATGATTGGACTCGCGCCGTCGACTACGAGATCTGACCCGGACGACCGAGGAGCGAGGCCATGCGCGGGATCCACGCGAGCATCGTCGACACCATCGGCCGCACGCCGCTCGTGCGCCTGGGCCGCCTCGACGCCGGCCTGCCCGGCCGCGTCGTCGCCAAGCTCGAGAGCTTCAACCCGATGTGCAGCGTCAAGGACCGCATCGGCGCCAACATGCTGCTCGCGGCCGAGGCGGCGAGATTGATCAAGCCCGGCGACACGCTCGTCGAGCCGACCAGCGGCAACACGGGCATCGCGCTCGCGATGGTCGCCGCCGCGCGCGGCTACCGGCTCGTGCTGACGATGCCCGAGACGATGAGCGTGGAGCGCCGCCAGCTCCTGCGCGCCTTCGGCGCCGAGCTGGTGCTGACGCCCGGGCCGGGCGGCATGAAGGCCGCCATCGCCGAGGCCGAGCGCCTGCTCGCCGAGAACGCGGGCTGGTTCATGCCCAGCCAGTTCACGAACCCGGCGAATCCCGAGGTCCACCGGCGCACGACGGCCGAGGAGATCTGGCGCGACACGGAGGGCGCCGTGGACGCGCTCGTCGCCGGCGTCGGCACCGGCGGCACGATCACGGGTGTCGCGCAGATCCTCAAGCCGCGGCGGCCGGGCTTTCGCGCGATCGCCGTCGAGCCCGCCGAGAGCCCGGTGCTCTCGGGCGGCCAGCCGGGCCCGCATCCGATCATGGGCATCGGCGCCGGCTTCGTGCCCGCGGTGCTCGACCCCGCGCTCATCGACGAGATCCTCACGGTGACGGCCGCCGACGCGCGGGCCGCCGCGCGGCGCCTGGCCCGGGAGGCGGGCATTCTCGCCGGGATCTCCAGCGGCGCCGCCCTGCACGCGGCGCTCGCCGTGGCCGCCCGCGCCGAGAGCGCGGGCAAGCTGATCGTCGTCGTGCTGCCCGACACGGGCGAGCGCTACCTCAGCACGCCGCTCTTTGCGGACCCGGGTGCCGGCGAGGGCGGGGCGGGCGCGCCGCTGCCCTGAGCCGCCCGCGCTGGCCGGCGGCCGCTACTTGCAGCTTCCCGCAAGAACTTGCGCAAGTCCGCGTTGACGAGTCCATCGTCTTGAATCCGGCTTTCGGCTCTGGCATATTGGGGCCTCGTGCGCCGCCCGGGGGCGGCGCCTCCACGCCACCTGTCTCGAGGAGCCGAAACCATGAAGAAGGTGAGCATCGTCGGCAGCGGCAACGTGGGCGTGAACAGCGCCTTCTTCATCGCCGAAACCGCCGCCGCGAATGTTCTGCTCGTGGACATCCAGGAGGGCATCTCCACCGGCAAGGCGCTGGACCTCATGGAGGCCGCGCCGATCCGCCGCTACCGCACGCGCATCGAGGGCAGCGACGCGATCGCCGACATCGCCGGCAGCGAGGTCGTCGTGCTCGCCGCCGGCCTCATCCGCGCGCCGGGCAAGGAGCGCAGCGAGCACTTCCAGGCCAACGCCGCCCTCGCCCGCGAACTGGCCACCGCGATCGCCAAGCAGGCGCCGGAGGCCAAGGTCATCGTCGCCACCGAGCCGGTCGACGCGATCGTCAAGGTCGTCGTCGAGACGACGGGCTTCGATCGCCACCGCGTGATCGGCGTCGGCGGCATCCTTGACAGCATGCGCATGGCCTCCTTCATCGCCGACGCGCTCGGCGTGAGCCCGCGCGACATCCACGCGCTGGTGATCGGCAGCCACACCGGCCGCATGGTGCCGCTGCCCTTCTACGCCCGCGTCAACGGCGTCGAGATCTCGCAGCTCCTCGACGCCCAGACCGTCGGCCGCATCGTCGACGACACGCGGCGGGCGGGCGACGTCATCGTCGACCTCGCCAAGCACGCCAACGCCTACTACGCGCCCAGCGCCGCGATCACGACTCTGGTCGAGGCGATCTGCCTCGATCTCAAGGTCGTGCGCTCGGTGAGCGTGCTGCTCGCGGGCGAGTACGGGCTCAGCGACGTCGCTCTCAGCGTGCCCTGCAAGCTGGGCGCGGCCGGCGTCGAGCAGATCATCGAACTGGCACTCAACGAGGAGGACCGGCAGGCGCTCGCCGCCTCGGCCGGCCCCGTGCGCGCGCTCTTCGCGCCCGCCGAGGACAGGAAGGGGACGCGATGAAGAAGGTCAGCATTATCGGCGCCGGCCACGTCGGCGCTACCTGCGCCTACTACGTTGCCGAGAAGAACATCGCCGACATCGTGCTCGTCGACGTGGTCGAGGGCATGCCGCAGGCGAAGGGCCTGGACTTCTGCCAGGCGGCGCCCCTGCGCCAGTACGGCGTCAAGGTGACGGGCACGAACCGCTACGCCGAGATCGCCGGCAGCGACGTGGTCGTCGTCACCGCCGGCGTGCCGCGCAAGCCGGGCATGGACCGCATGGACCTGCTCAAGATCAACACGGAGATCGTCAAGACGGCCGCGCGCGCGATTGCCGAGTACGCGCCCAACAGCACGATCATCGTGGTGAGCAATCCGCTGGACATCATGTGCATGGTCGCCCTCGACGCGAGCGGCTTCGCGCTCAAGCGCGTCTTCGGCATGGCGGGCATTCTCGACAGCACGCGCTTCCGCTGGTTCGTGGCCGAGAAGCTGGGGGTCTCCGTGCACAACGTCCAGGCGATGGTCCTCGGCGGCCACGGCGACACGATGGTCCCCCTGCCCCGCTTCACGACGGTGAACGGCATTCCCATCACCGAGCTGCTGCCGGCAGCCGAGATCCAGGCCCTTTCTGACCGCACCCGCGAGGGCGGCGCCGAGATCGTCAAGTACCTCAAGACCGGCTCGGCCTTCTACGCCCCCGCCGCGAGCACGGCCGAGATGGTCGAGGCCGTACTCACGGACGAGAAGCGCATCCAGCCCTGCGCGGCCTACCTGCGCGGCGAGTACGGCCACGAGGCGATTTACTTGGGCGTGCCGGTGCTGATCGGCGCCAACGGCGCCGAGAAGATCATCGAGCTGGACCTCTCCCTCGAGGAGAAGGCCATGCTGGACAGGAGCGCCGAGGCCGTGAAGGAGGGTCTGAAGGCCCTGCGCAGCTTCTACACGATGGCGTAGTATCGGCCGCGGTTGGGAACCCCCCCGCCGCTAAACGAGTAGCAGGCGGCCTTCGTCCAAGGCCAGTGCTTCCCGCGGAGGGGCTTGACCCCGGCGATCTCCTCCGCGACAACGCGAGCGTTCCGGGATCCGACCTACCCCAAGGAGAGTGTCATGAAGCGAATCGCGCTGTTCCTCGCGCTGCTGGGCGCGGCGGCCATGCTGACCGCCGGCTACGCCTGGGCCGAGGGGGGCCACGCCTTTATCGGCCTCAAGAAGTGCGCCATGTGCCACAAGAAGGAAGCGACGGGCAACCAGCTGGCCAAGTGGGAGGCCAGCGCCCACGCCAAGGCCTTCACCGACCTGAGCAGCGAAGCGGGCAAGGCCAAGGCGGCCGAGCTGGGCGTCGCCGATCCCACGACCGATACCAAGTGCCTGAGCTGCCACACGACCGGCCATGGCACCAAGGCCGAGCTGGGCGGCGACCTGCTCCTGGCGGCCGATGGGGTCTCCTGCGAGGCTTGCCACGGCGCGGGCGGCGACTACTACAAGAAGGCCACGATGGAGCAGATCCATGCCGGCACCCTGGACGGCAAGACGGTCGGCCTCGTCACGCCGACCAAGGACGTCTGCCTGACCTGCCATAAGGCGGAGAACCCCGAGCACAAGGGCGCGTTCAACTTCGAAGAGGCTGTCAAGAAGATCGACCACTCGATCCCGAAGCAGTAAGCGCGCCTCGCCGCTGTAGCCAACAAGACGCCCCGCCGGACGCTGTTCGGCGGGGCTTCTTGCGTTCGCGCGGGCCTTGGCGCGCGGCGCCCGGCGCTAGATCGCCGGGCCGCGCTCGCCCGCTTCTCGCTCGGCGATGATCGCCGCCTCCTCCGCGTTGCTGGCCGCGAGCGCCAGCGGGTGCTCGGCCTTGAACTGCTCCTCCGGCATGAAGCCCGTCAGCCAGGAGGGGTTCATCGGGTAGACCTTGGGGCTGAACACCGTCGAGTACATGTGCCAGATGAGGATGGCCAGGAAGGCGAGCCAGGCCTCGTAGTAGTGGATGACGAGCATCACGTCGAGGAAACCCTTGGGCAGCCAGTTCACGAAGAGGTTGTCGAACCAGAGCAGCAGGCCCGTGGCGCCCATCACGATGGTGCCCCAGACGAGGGCCCAGTACTCGGCCTTCTCGACGTAGGAGAAGCGGCCGAAGAGCGGGTGCTTCTGACTGCGGCCGAGGTTGTAGGCCATCATGCCGAAGAAGTCGCGGAGGTCCTGGGCGCACGGCCACATCTCCCGCAGGAAGATCCGGCCGCGGCGCGTGATCAGGAAGAACAGGTGCCAGACCGAGGCCAGCAGGAGCACGACGCCAGCGATGCGGTGCAGATCGCCGCGGAAGCCGGAACCGCCCTCCCAGCTGAAGAGCCAGCGCGACCACCAGGCCTCGTAGAAGCGCAGCGAGAACCCGCTGATCACGAGCACCGTGAAGGAGAGGGCGAGCACGAAGTGCTGGACAACCTCGTCGCCGTCCATGCGTCGCACCTGACGCTTGGCCATCACCTTGCGGATCTGGTGCGCGAGGTCGACGAGCCAGTGCAGCGCCATGCCCCCAATCACCACAGTGATCAAGACGAGGTAGATCACGCGCACGATGCCGGCGACACCCGTGTGCAGGCCCGTCGTGTCCTGGTGGATGGGCGTCGCCGCGATCTCGGCCGTGATCGAGGGGTGGCAGCCGCCGCAGGTATGCTGGAGGTTGGCCGGGTGGATCGTCGAGGTGGAGTCCGCGGCCGGCAGGATGCGGTGGGCGCCGTGGCAGGAGGCGCAGTTGGCCACGGTGGCGTCGCCCGCCTTGCTCTTCAGCCCGTGATAGGAGTCCTGGAAGGACTGGAGGCGCCCCGTCGGCAGCTCGTACTTGTCGTTGAGCATCGCCGACTCGTGGCAGGGCGAGCAGGTGGCCTCCGCCAGGCGGTTCGCGCTGACCGGCGAGCGCGGATCGGCCGTCGGCAGGATGTTGTGCTCGCCGTGGCAGGTGGTGCAGATCGGCGACTCCACCTGGCCGCGCTCGGTGAGCTGGCCGTGAATGCCCTCGTGGTAGTCCTGCGCGATGTACTGGTGGCACTTGCCGCAGGTCTTGGCGATGTTGAAGTGGTTGATCGCGGAGTTCACGTCGCCCGGCGGCAGGATCTTGTGCGCGCTGCCGTCCGTCGAGTGGCAGTCGTTGCAGGTGGCCGCCGAGTAGATGCCGCCCAGCGCCGCCCGCCCGTGCACGCTGTTCGTGTAGACGTTCACCGGGTGCTTGAAACGGATGCCCTGGGCCTCCGTGAACTTGTTGTCCTCATGGCACCGGGCGCAGGTCTTCGGCAGGTTGAGCGGGTTGACCGGCGATCCCTTCTCGGCGACGGCCCGGATGTCGTGCGTGCCGTGGCAATCGCTGCAACTCGGCACCCCCGGGCTGACGCCCACCTTGCCCAGGCCATGCCGGGTGTAGACGCTGCTCACCTCGTCGTGGCAGAGGCCGCAGTCGACGGCGGGCAGGTCGTCCGCGTGCGGCAGCTCGGTGATGTCGGCGTGGCAGTCCAGGCAACCGAAGTCGGCGTGGACGCTCTTGGCCAGGTGGGCCGGCGTGACCTCGACGGGATCGCCGCCCGAGCCCTCGTGACAGTCCAGGCAGTCCTTGTCGCCGATCTGCGGGGCTGCCGGCGGCGCGGCCGCCGCGTCCTGACCGCTGGCCGGCGCCGCCAACAGCAGGAGCGCAAGGGCCAGCGGCGCGGTGCCGCCGGAAATCAGAGCGCGCATCGGACACTCCTTGGGCAAGCGGGATCTCTGGCGCCGGGACCTGGCCGGACCGCCAACTGGCCTAGAATATGGACCTTCTAGTCTCCAATCAAGGGTCAACGGGCGTTTACACTGGAATTTCAGGCTGAGTTTGCCTTGAATGGGGGGATTCCGCTACCCTGGGCGCCCCATCCCCGGAGGTCCTCGATGCGCCTGCGAGACCTGGCCGACAACTTCCGCGTCCTGACGCTCAGGAACATCAGCCACCCTCTGGGCCTCATTGGCATGATGGTGATGTACCTGAGCGGCATCCCCATCGTGCTGCTCCTGATCCTGGATTCGTTGGGCTTTCTTCACTCGCCCTACCTGGGCATCTACACCTTCCTGGTCCTGCCGGCCTTCTTCGCGCTGGGCGTCCTGCTCGTCGTCCTGGGCCGCTATCGGGCCCATCGCCGGGCGGCAGCCGGCGATGACCGTCCGCTGTATCCTTTCCCGCAGTGGGATCTCAATCAGCCTTCCGATCGCGCGCGCTTCCTGGTCGTGACGATCAGCGGCACGCTGCTGCTGCTCATCGTGGCCACGCTCAGCTACCGCGGCGTCGAGTTCACCGAGTCGGTCACCTTCTGCGGCAAGGTCTGTCATGCCGTGATGCAGCCCGAGAACACGGCCTACCTGAACTCGCCCCATGCACGCGTCTCCTGTGTGGACTGCCACATCGGTCCGGGCGCCGACTGGTACGTGCGTTCGAAGCTCTCCGGCCTGCGGCAGGTCTGGGCAGTGACCGTCGGCAACTACGCGAAGCCGATCGAGACCCCGATTCACAACTTGCGGCCGGCGCGCGAGACCTGCGAGCAGTGCCACTGGCCGGAGAAGTTCCACGGCGACAAGGTGCTCGTGAAGCGGCACTTCGAGGCGGACGCGGCGAACAGCGAGATCGTCAATGCGCTCGTCCTCAAGGTGGGCGGCGGCGGTCAGGAGTCCGGGTTCACCGAGGGCATCCACTGGCACGTGAATCTCGAGGTCGACTACGTCGCGGACGAGAAGCGGGAGGAGATTCTCTGGGTGCGCGCGCGCCGACCCGACGGCCAGGTCACCGAGTACTTCAAGGACGGCACCGAGCTGACCGCCGACTCACTTGCCGCGCGCGAAGTTCGCCGCATGGACTGCCTCGACTGCCACAACCGACCCACGCACACCTTCGAGGATCCGAACATCGCCCTCGACGAGGCGATCGTGGCCGGCCGCATCGACGACGCGCTCCCCTTCATCAAGCGCGAAGCGCTGGCCGCGATCACGGCCGAGTACGCGAGTCAGGAGGAGGCGGCAACCCAGATCCCGGCCCGGCTCGCGGCCTTCTACGCCGAGCACGCGGGCGACAGCTTGACGATCGACAGCGCCGCGGTCGCCGCTGCGGCCGCGACCGCCACCGAGATCTACAAGCGCAACGTCTTCCCTCAGATGAAGGTGACTTGGGGCACCTACGCGAACCACATTGGCCACGAGGTCTCGCCCGGCTGCTTCCGCTGCCACGACGACGCGCACACGAGCGCCGACGGCGCGACGATCAGCCAGGACTGCGACACCTGCCACACGCTGCTCGCCTGGGAGGAGCGCGATCCCGCGATCCTGCAGCAGCTCTTCCCCTAGTTCGGATGCAGGCCGGGGCGGAAGGACCGCCCCGCCCCGCGCCATGGGTGACACGCCTCGCCGGAAGGTCAGTGCGGCCCGCCCGTCGCGAAGCCGATGATGATCAGCGCGAGCAGCAGCAGCCCGAGCAGAAACGCGAAGCTGCCCCAGGCGTAGGCCAGCACCACCGCCCAGAGCGAACGGGCCTTCACCAGTCGCGGCTCGCCGCCCCCGGCCGTCAAGCGCGCCCACTGGGCCGGCCGCTCCGCCTGCAGTTCTTCCTCGCTGACCAGGCCGGTGTAGATGCTCACGTCCATGGGGAATTTCTCGCTGCGCATGTGCGTGTTGAAGAAATGCACGATGAAGATGAAGGCCGCCGCGAGCAGGGCCTCTTCCTTGTGCACCGTGTCGGCCAGCGAGACGGCACCGCCACCGAGGAGATTGCCGAAGAACTCCTCACGCCAGCGGATGAGGCCGGACAGGCCGATCACGGCCACGCCCCAGAACACGGCGAAGTAGTCGAACTTCTCCCAGTAGGTCCAGCGATCGAAGCGCGGCCGCTCGGCGCGACCGGCGAACCAACGGACGTGCTGCACGAAGTCCGTGAAGTCCTTCTTGTTCGGCACCAGCGAGTCGGGGCCGGTGAGCAGCCCGCGCCAGCCGATCCGCCGCAGCTTGAGCGCGAGCTGGCCCAGGTGCAGCGCGAAGTAGAGGCCCGTCACCGCGGCCGCCCAGTAGTGGAGCTGCTGCGCGGTCTTCAGCGAGATCAGGTTCTCGAGCACCCACTTGCCGGGCGCCGTCTCCACGTAGGACTGCGGCAGGCCGGTGAGGCAGAGCGCGAGGAAGCTCACGTTGACGAGGATGTGCAGGAAACGCTCGTAGGGGGTGAAGCGCCGGAAGTAACGCTTCTCCTGGCGCAGACGGGGCCGGATGCCGCGCTGGAACCAGAGCACCGTATGCAGGCCGAAGAAGCCGATCACGATGAGGAAGAGCAGCTTCATCGCCCGATCGGCGGCCGAGAAGGCGGTCTGGAAGGCCTGCTCGCGGCGACCGGGACCGCCCCGTGCCGAGTCGTCGAGCACGGGCGGCCCACCGGGGTGTTTCGCGCGCGCGTCGGCCAGCTCGGCGGCGCTCGGCTTGATCGGATGCACCAGGTAGCTGACGAAGTTCTCCTCGGCCTTGGGATGGCACTGCCGGCAGGTCTCGACGATGTGCCCCCGGTTCACCGAGGATTCGGACGACTCCGGCTCCTGGATGCCGTGGTGGCCGTGGCAGTTCGTGCAGACGGCGAAGCGCAGGCCCTCGGTCATCAGCCCGTAGAGCTTGCCGTGGTAGGTATCCTTGAAGCCCTGCACCACGTAGGGATTGATCTCGAAGCTGAGCATCAGGTCTTTGTTGGCGTGACAGCTCGAGCAGAGCTCCACGATGCCCTCGGGCGTGAACCGCGTCTCTGGCGAGATGACCTTCGTGTCGCCGTGGCAGCTGGTGCAAGTGGGCGCGGCGTCGATACCGGCGGCGCGCGCCCGGCCGTGGATGGACTTGGCGTAGGCGAGGTTCTGCTCGGCGTGACAGTTGGCGCAGTCGGGGTGGCTATCGCGTGTGTGCCCCTCGGCGTCCTTCACCTGCCAGTGGTAGACGTGGCACTCCGAGCAGTTGACGTCCGCCCCCTTCAGGTCCTTGTCCATGACCTTGCTGTGCGCGAGCAGCTCGCCCTTCTCCGAGCGCGTGTGCTCCCGGTGGCAGTAGTTGCACTTGTTGAAGATGCCGCCCGACTTGTAGACGACGGCGGCGATCGAGGTCATGTCCGTCTGGTGGCCGGTGTGGCAGAAGGTGCAGCTCACCTTCGAGACCGCCTCGCCCCGCTCCTTGTGCAGACTCGCGCGATGGCCCGGGTGGCAGCCGTCGCAGGTGCGCGAGATGTTGTCCGTGTGCACCTTCGACTTCGGGTCGGTCGGCTTGCGAATGGCGTGCGACTCGTGGCAGTCCACGCAGGAGGGCGCCCGGTTGTCGCCGTTCTCTTCCAGGCGCCGGTAGTGCGTGGAGTGCACGTAGGTCTCGATGTCCTTCTGGTGACAGCGTGAGCAGGTGAGGACGATCTCCTGCTTGAAGGCCGTCGCCCCCATCAGCTCCTGCTTGCCCTTGAAGTGCGGGTCGTGGCAGGTGACGCAGGTGGGGTACTTGCGCGGGTCGTCCTCGTAGCGCTGGGCGTGGTAGCTCGCGCGGTACTGCTGCTCCTGGGCGCCGTGGCAGCGTCCGCAGACGGCGACGTTGCCGCCGGGCACTTCGGCCTTGATCTGATGGCTGCCGTGGCAATCGCCGCAGCCGGGAATCTGGCCCGGGTAGTTCTTGCGCTTGAGGTGCTCGGAGAAGCGCTCCATCCAGAGGTTGCTGACGCGGTCGTGGCAGGTCGCGCAGTCGACGCCGTTGCCCGATCGCCAGTGCGGCGCGTCGTCGAAGTTGCCGCCGGCGTGACAGTCCGTGCAGTCGAGATCCGCGTGGATCGATCCCTTCAGGGCGTCAGGCGCGACATGGATCGCCCGCCCCGCCTCGCTCTTCATCCCGGGGTCGTCGTGGCAGTCGAGGCAGGCGTCGGCCTCGGCGGCGCGGAGAGCCGGCGCAAGGGCGAAGGCGAACAGGAGCGCGAGGCTCGCGAAGGGGCCGACTTGGCAACGCTTCATGCCGGAGCAGTCCTTGGCGCCCCCGCGGGTGAACGGGGGTATTTCGGGCGCCGGCTGCCAAAATACCCCTTCCCGCCCCTGATTACAACCAGAGCGAGAAATCTTCTTTGATCCTGAAACCGGACGCCAAAGGAAGAGCCCCCGAGCTGGGTCGGGGGCTCTCGTCGGCATCTCAGTGCTGCCAAGGGTGCAGTGTCTGGCGGGCGCTACGCCCGCGTCCGCGGCAAGTTCCCGGGGACGCCGATCATTTCAGGAGCAGGAGTTTCAGTGCCGAGAACTCGTCCGCCGTCTTCAGGCGGGCGAGATAGACGCCCGCGGGCAGGGGATTGCCCCGCCCGTCGCGGCCGATCCAGGTCGCGCGCTGCTCGCCGCCGGTCGCCGGCCCCTCGAACAGCGTCGCCACGCGCCGGCCCGCGAGATCGAAGATGTCGAGGCGAACGGGCGCATCCGCCGGAGCACTGAAACGCAGCTCGGTCGCCGGGTTGAAGGGGTTCGGCTGCGCGCTCAGCGCCAGGTTGGCCGCCGGCACTGCGGGCGCCGCCGTGAGATCGCCCTCCACCAGCATCAGGCGGATGTTGTCGAAGTAGGGCGCCTGGTTGCGCTCCTCCCAGTAGCCGAAGCCCCATTCGCCATACATGTCGACCACGCGCAGCCGCGCGGTGACAGCATCGATGTGCCAGAACTGCCCGCCCGCGGACTCCCAGAGGTAGTCGGTCACGTCCCAGGTGCTGGTGGTCCAGTCCTGGAGCTCCCCGTAGTAGACCGTGTTGTTGCTGTGAAAGGAGCCCGGGCAGGGCTGCCCTGTCAGGCGGGCCCCGATCTCCCAGGCGACGAAGATCAGGTCGCTGATGCTGAGGTCCCAGTAGATATCGGCCCGGAGGAGGACGCGCGTTGCCGGCCCGAGAGCGAGCGGCGCTCCGCTCCCATCCACGGCCAGAGGCGGGCTCTCGATGGCGTTGTCCACGTAGGGAGGACCCCGGACGATGCCGAACTCGTAGCCGGGCGCTTCATAGGCCGATGTGAGGCTGTCGAAGCAGGCCCAGACGAAGCTCTCGTTCACGGGATCGGCGTTGCCCTGGTAGAGGCCCTGGTAGAGCTGGGCGAAGTCGCCGGCAGCGGGATACGCGATGAGACTGAGCCGCGCGGGGACGATGCCGTCTTCGAAATCCGTGGCGAGGACCTCTTCGCCGTCCACGCTCACCCGGAGGTTGTCGATCCAGACAGCGCCGACATCCGAAAGATAGGAGCCGTCTTCATCGGACCAGCCGCCGTCGGATGTGAATCGCAGGGCAACCTGCGGACGCTCCGCCATGTCATCGAACTCAAGGGCGGGGATGCTGACGCTCAGTTCGCGAAAGGTGCGATCGCTGCCCGTATGATTGAAGAAGACCCCGTCCCAGCGAATCGGAGTCACCCAGACTTTCACGGCGACACTGAAGTAGTCGTAGTCCCCTCCCTCGAAGTCACTGCGGTAGGCGAGGTCAAGGCGCACACTGTCCGTGACTGGATGGCCTGTAAGGTCGATCACCACCAGTTGGTCCCAGTCGTTGCCGTAGCCCAGCGGATCCGCCCAGCAGGGATCGTCGCCGCCGCACCAGAGCGCGAAGTCGTTGTGCGTGTCGCCGGGGTCGAAGGGCTGGGCCGGGCTCATGTCCGTGCCCGTGCCCGCGCAGATCGCGGTGCTGGCGAGTTGCCAGTGAACCCCCTCGTCGGTCAGGTCCACCCCGTGCCAGCCGGCCGGGGCGGCCTCGCCGGCGGGGCCGTCGAAGGTGAAGCCGCGGGCATCCGTACCCGGGCTGCCCGGGCTGCCGGGCCCCTCGGCGGCGAAGAGGAAGAGCGTGTCGGTCCGGGCGCCCGCCCCCGGGGGCGGCAGTTCCTCCGCGGGGCGCGGTGTCTCACCCGCGCCGGATGCCAGCAGACCAACGAGCAGAGCCAGAGAAGCGAGGGCGAGCGGCGGCCGCCCCGCAGGGGTCCTACCCATCATCCACCTCCGAGCCAGGGGCAACGAGAGAAGTGTAGCCCCGACCAAGGGTGGGGTCAACGCGACGTCGGGGGGAAGCCGCTCGTCAGTAGGTGCCCAGCTCGCCCACCACGGCCTCGACGGCCTCGAGGATCTCGCCGCTTTTCACCAGCGCGGCCATCGCGTTGTGATCCGGGTAGAGCGGCCGGTCGACGTCCAGGAACTCCACGTGCTGGCGGATCACGGCGTGCGCGGCCCGCGTGCCCTTGCCGAAGCCGTAGCTGCGGAAGTCCAGCGCCTGCGCAGCGCCCATCAGCTCGATGCCCAGCACACCGCAGGCCGTGTCCACGATCTGCCGCGTCTTGAGGGCCGAGTTCATGCCCATCGAGACGAAGTCCTCCTGGTCGGCGGCGGCCGGGATCGACTGGTGGTAGGCCGGCGTCGACAGGAGCTTCTGCTCCACCACCTGCATGTCGGCCGTGTACTGGCTGAGCATGAGCCCGCTGAACATGCCGGCGCCCTTGGTGAGGAAGGCGGGCAGGCCGACGCTGAGCGCGGGGTTCGTGAGCCGATTCAGGCGCCGCTCGCTGAGCACGCAAGCCATGGTGATCGCCCCGCCCATGTGGTCGATCGGCATGCTGGCCGGCGAGCCCTGGAAGTTGGCGCCGGTCAGCACCACCTTGTCCGCGGGCAGGAAGATGGGATTGTCGCCCACGCCGTTCGCCTCGATGAGGAGCTGCTCGCGCGTCCAGCGCAGCTGGTCGCGCACGGCGCCGTGCACCTGCGGCGTCGAGCGCATCGAGTAGGCGTCCTGCACCTTCACCTTCTCCTTGCCCGTGAGCAGGTCCGAGCCGGCCATCACCCGGCGCAGGTTGGCGGCGCTGGTCACGGCGCCGCGGAAGCCGCGCAGGCTGTGCAGGCGCTCGTCGTAGGGCTTCATGTTGGCCTTGAGGGCCTCGAGGGTCATCGCCGCGGCGATGTCCGCGTGCCTCAGCCAGCGCTCGGCGTCGTGCAGCGTGAGGATGCCGATCGCCGTGAGCAGGTTCGAGCCGTTGATCGTGGCCAGGCCGTCGCGGGCCATGAGCCCCGGTACCGGGATGCCGGCCTTCTGGAAGGCGCGGTCGCTGGCCAGGCGCTCGCCCTCGTAGAAGCACTCGCCCTCGCCGAGCAGAGCGAGCGCGATCTGGCTCATCGGCGCCAGGTCGCCGCAGGCCCCCACCGAGCCCTTGACGCAGACCACGGGCGTCACGCCGCGATTGAGCATGGCGATCAGGGTTTCCGTGATCTCGAGCCGGCAGCCCGAGTGGCCGTGCGCATGGACCTTCGCGCGCAGCAGCATCGCCGCGCGCACGTGCTCGAGCGGCGCCGGCTCGCCGATGCCGGCGGCGTGGTTGTAGATGAGATAGCGCTGGAACTGCTGCACCTGCTCGTCGTCGAGGACGATCTCCGAGAACTCGCCGATGCCGGTGTTGACGCCGTACATGATCTCCCGCGCCTCGATGCGCTGCTCGATGAAGGCGCGGCAGGCGAGGATGCGGGCGCGGGCGTCCGGGTGGAGTTCGACGGCCTCGCCGCCGCGCGCAACGGCGACGATGTCTTCGATCGTGAGCTGAGAATCCGTGAGGACGACGGGCATCTGCTGACCTCCGCGACGGCCCGGCCCTTGGCCGGGAGCCAATGGCTGACGGGTTGATCGCGCCCACCCACCCCGCTCGGTCGGAGGTCCGACCCGCGCGACGACAAGATGGCGCGCAAGTCCGGCCGCGTCAATGGGGCGCAGGCGAGGGCACCCGCCTCGACTCAGCCTTCGGATTCGCTCGGCGAGTGCCCTCGCCCACACCTCAACGAAGTAGCACGAGCTTGCGCGACAGCGCGCCGTGCGGGCCGAAGATCCGCAGCAGGTACACGCCGGCTGGCAGGTCGACGGCGGCGAGGGCGAGCGCGGCTGTGCCGGCGGGGTAGTCGGCCGCGCCGAAGCGCGCCAGGCAGCGGCCGCGCAGGTCGTAGAGGGCGGCGCCGTAAGGGCCAGGCCGGTCGATGCGCAGCGCGAGGCGCAGCGGCCCCGCGGCCGGCAGCCAGGGATTGGCTGGGGCCTCGCTCAACGCGAAGCCCAGCGCGGGGGGCATGAGGAGGGGCGGCTCCGCTGCGGCGGGGTCGGCGTCGCTCCAGACCAGCTCGTCCAGCGCGATGAAGCCACCCGGGCCCTGGGCGCGATCCTCGATCTCGAGGTT
>Ga0194127_10001689_pt1 | contig 31919 bp, 45 predicted proteins | sample TA2KigC100mmetaG_FD_148624 | JGI IMG/M metagenome (GOLD analysis project Ga0194127, IMG submission 148624) | Freshwater microbial communities from Lake Tanganyika, Tanzania - TA2015036 Kigoma Deep Cast 100m | ecosystem: Environmental > Aquatic > Freshwater > Lake | place: Tanzania: Lake...
TGCAACTGCGTCCTTACAAGAATCTGCAAGAGATGCTGTACGATGACGAAGGCAACTGGCGTCACAGCAAGATGAACAAGACGGCTCTCACTGCTCTGTGCAAGATTGATGCTTTGACTTCCTTAGAAGATTTTAACTTAGGACGCGTCAATAATCATAAGCAGCTTCTCATGGCTCTGACTGACGACAAGAACTACGAGACTCTTCGCCGCGGTTTGTACGGACTCACTTCATCACAGTTGAAGAAGAAGGCCAAGGCGGGAGAGAAGATCGAAGCTTTCTTGGATTTGACTCTCGCTGATCTGACCGAGGTTGAAGACTGGTCTCGTGAGGAGAAGATTGAGATGTGCAAGGATTTGACGCAGTCTGTGGACACTGACCTCTTGTTCCCCCCAGCTGTGATGGAAAAGATCACTGAAAAGAATGTTCCGAAACTCCATGATGTACCAGCTGGCGCTGAAGGCATAGGTTGGTTCTGTGTGTCTGAAGTGCAGGTCAAGAAGACTAAGAATGGCAAGATCTTTTATAGAATCAAAGCTACGGACGACGAGCATCGTTCGGCATGGCTTCGAGCCTGGGGCACTCCCAAGGAAGAGATTCGACCCTATACACTTTGGGTCGCACAAGTTCAGCATGATCCTAATTGGGGATTTTCAACTTCTGTCTACAAGATGAGAGAGCTGGTCGGCTGAGGAAATACATGACAACACAATTTCCCATTCGTTACGTGATCGTAGAAGGTCCTGATCTGTCTGGCAAAACTACCTTTATTAGACAATTGCATAAGGCAACGGGTTTTTACTATAATATTCAGGATCGTTCCTGTCTCTCTATGATGTGTTATGCTAAGCAATACAGTCGCGACATTGAGACGCAAAAGCAATTCTTACGTGAAGAACTGTCTGATCTAAACAACTTCTTTGTCATTTTATTGCCCTCAGAAGAGGTCCTCTTAGACCGCCTCGCATTTCGAGGAGATGAATTTCAGAACGCTTCTTCGGTCGTGACTCTTAGAAAGCTGTTTGAAGAAGAAGTCGATAAGATTTCTCACATGCCTAACGTGCTTGTGATCAGAAATATTGCTTCTGCTGAGCAGCTTGCTGAGTACATCGGTCATCGACTTCGTTCATATGAAAGGTCCAATCCCAACGAAGTCGGTGCCATGACTTCTACGTGGGTTAACGGCGTGAAGCACACAGAAGAACAATTGAAATTTAAGATGTGTATCAGTCCTGAATACTCTGATGCTACCATTTTAGACAATCCGCATGAGGGTGAATACTACAAAGGCATCATGAGAAAATGCTGTGACATCATTGATGATGAAGTGAGCGGTAAGAATCCGTATGGTAAGCCGCAAGATCTTGACTCCCGTCGCTTCTACTATTCAAGCGATTCCTGCATATCTTCCATTCATTTTATGCCTCGAGATGGTGACTTGAAAGTTCTATGCACTCTTCGTAGCACTGACGTCAGAAAGAACGGATCAATTGACACAAGATTCTTAGCACATCTGTCATCGTACGTGTCAAGAAAATTCAGATGGCCTGTCAAGAATATTCATCTCTATGTCAATTTTAACAGTGCACACGTGAGACAAGATTTAATTTGACGTTATAATTGCTTCATGACAAAAATTTTGATCACTGGAGTTGCAGGTCTACTTGGAAATAACTTGTCAAGGCACTTGATTGACAAGGGTCATAGGGTTGTAGGTATAGATGATTTTAGTGGAGGCTACAGAGACTTAGTAGATCCTAGAGTTCACCTTTATGAATGCAACCTGATCGACGACAAGATTGTGACCCAAATATTCGCATCTGAAAAACCAGACTACGTATTTCACTTCGCAGCATACGCTGCTGTAGGATTGAGCCCTTTCATCAGAAGGCACAACTATGTGAACAACGTCGTTGCTTCAGCAAACGTGATCAATAGTTGTATTAATCACGGCGTAAAAAAACTAATATTTGCAAGTTCGATGGACGTCTACGGAACACAAGATCCTCCCTTTACTGAAGATCAGCGCCCCTTGCCCGAAGATCCTTATGGTATCGCCAAGTATGCGGTCGAACAAGACATTCATGCTGCAAATAGACTGTTCGGTTTGAAATATACCATAGTTCGTCCACACAATGTCTTTGGTGTCTACCAGAATATTTGGGATAAATACCGGAATGTAATAGGCATCTGGATTAGACAGAGCTTGTCTGGGCAGCCTCTGACCATATACGGTGAAGGCAAACAGATGCGGTCTTTCTCAGACGTCGATTTTTACATGGAACCATTTGAAAAATTAATGGAGATGGGTGATGGTGAGATTTTTAATATTGGTGCTGATAGCTACACATCTATCGCCGAGGCTGCAAGTAGATTTCAGTCTGTTGCAAAGCATAGTGGTCTTGACACTTCGATCGTGCACCTTGAGCCTCGCGATGAAGTTTTAGTTGCTTATTGTGATCACACAAAAGCTAAGAAACAGCTAGACTTTAAAGACAATACACAATTTGAAAGTCTTGTCAATAAGATGATTATATGGGCAAAACAACAACCGCAGAGGCCCATCAAATTGATGGAATATGAAGTAGAAAAGAGAATGTACTCTTATTGGAAGAAGAGATAGTATCTGGGAGTAAGGAGAAGAAAAGATGGTTAAGGCGCTTGTTACGGGTGGAGCTGGTTTTATTGGCAGTAATTTAGCTAATACCTTACACTCTATGGGTTGGCATGTTGAGATAGTTGACGATATGTCAAATGGATATGTGCAATTTTTACATGTTGATTTGAGATCAACTCGACTTTGCATGGATGATTTCACATGTCCTGAAATTCTTAACAGAATTGAGAACAAAGAGTATGACTATGTGTTTCATCTGGCAGCAAATCCAAGAGTTTCTTATTCTATTGAAAAACCTGCAGAGACACATGAAGTTAATGTCCTCAAGACTCTACGCTTAGCCGATTCATGCAAAGGCAACGTTAAACGATTCGTCTTTGCCGCGTCTTCATCTTCATACGGTGACGCAAAGTTTTTACCAACTTCAGAAGAATGTCCTGATAATCCTCGATCTCCCTATGCTTTACAAAAAGCAATTGTTGAAAAATATCTGAAGCTCTATAGCGAGATCTATAATCTAGACTCTGTTTGTCTTAGATTCTTTAACGTCTTTGGGCCCAATCAATTAGGAGACTCTCCATATTCGACTGCAATATCTGCATGGCTGACTGCGATAAAGCGCGGCAAATCTATGAGATCAGATGGCGATGGGTCACAGTCACGAGACATGTGTTACGTTGACAATGTCGTAGATTGCTTGATTAAATCAGCCCTTATAGAAGGTAAACTTAACGCTGAGATCTTAAATGTAGGTGTAGGCGAAGTCGTAACTAATGCAGCCATATTGAAATATTTAATGCGTCGTTATCCTCAGGCGACTTCACATAATGCTCCATGGCGACCAGGCGATGTTATGCATACCAAAGCTGACATAACCAAAGCAAAAAAGCTCGTAGGTTACGAACCTAAAGTAAATGTTTGGCAAGGTTTAGATATGACAGTTGATTGGTATGAGAATAATTGGGAGTGGCTCAAGAATCTTTGAGGTGTAAAAATGCTAAATGCACCAGAGTTTATTGTCTATACAGGTCCGATGTTTTCTTCAAAAACATCAAGTTTACTATCATCTCTGGAGAGATACAAGTACCAAAATAAAAAAGTAGTTCTATATAAACCTGAAATGGATGACAGATACAGTGTTTCTGAGGTTGTCACTCATGGCGGTCACAAGATGTCTGCTTTTTGTGTAAAGGGAGGTGCTGATATCATTGAACATCTAGCAACGCTGAATGAGAACCCACACGTCATTGCAGTTGACGAAGCATTCATGCTGCCTGGCGTAGCAGAGACTCTAATCTGGCTTTATAGAAATGGCTACACTATTGTAGTGTCTTCTCTAGATCTTTCTGCCACGGGCGCAGTATTTGAAGAAATTGAGAAGATGATGATTTGGGCAACAAAAGTTGAAAAATGTACTGCAGTTTGCACAGCATGCGGTAGAGACGCACCCTACACACATAAGAAGCAATCGGGCGGCGACCTCATTGAAGTGGGTGGCTCAGAGCTTTATGAGCCAAGATGCTTTTTGCATCATCTTCATATTGACAAGAGACTTTCAGACTAGTCATGGAAAGACCGAGCTGGCCTGAAACATGGATGAAGATCGCTTGGAATATCTCTGAGAGATCATATGATTCTCGACTAAAAGTTGGCGCTATAGTCGTATCTGACGACAACACCAGACTTCTTTCTTTGGGTTACAATGGTAATTATCGAGGAGGGCCAAACAAGCCTGAAAGCGATGAGCCAGGCTTAAGTGGAATGATACATGCTGAAGTCAATGCTCTGATAAAATGCGATTACAACTTTAATAGAAAAAAGATCATGTATTTGACGCATTCGCCCTGCGTGTCGTGCTCTAAACTTATTGTTAATGCAGATATTTCTACGGTAATTTATGATGTTGACTATAGAGATCTTTCTGGTTTGCAGATACTTAGAAATTCAGGAGTTGAAGTAATTAGATTGAATGACTTAATAATTACATCTTGAGAAGTTGTGCAATGAAAAAAAAAGATAACGATATCATCAGGATTATGCGCGAAGAGTGGAATGCTAAAATAGCATTACTCGAAGAAGAAGTTGACATCATGTTTAATGCTAAGGTTGACGATAATAAAAAATCAGTCATCAGCCCGGGTTTAAAGTTAAAAAGCAAGGACGAGAAAATTCTATACAAAGTAACAGCTGTCAGCATAAGAGGTGTGGACTTACGCCCACCAGAAGGTCCCGAGGACGGCTCTAAAGATTTTTTTGTTGACAAAGATACACTGGAGAAAAATTATGAACTCGACTAAAAAAAATAACAATATACTCGGTGTTGATGTCAACAGCATTATAAAGAACACGTTAAAGAGTCAAAAAAAATCTGATTTAGGTACAGAAATGCAAGCTCTCGACGAGGCGTTTGTTCATGAACCTAAACAATTTAAACAAGTGACAGAGTTCTTATCTGAGAAAGCAAAAGCTGCTCACATTGAGCTTTACAAAGGTTACATCGAGTCTTTTAATAAGATTTCTTCGAAACTTGATTCTGTCAACAGATCAGAAACTAACTCAAGGCATTCTGACTACAGATCTCTAAAGCTTGACGAGGCGTACAATCTAAATGGTACTTGGCTGCATGAACTTCATTTTGCAAATGTTTTTGACCCGCATTCAGAAATTGTCATGGATTCTCAGGCTTACCTTAAGTTGCAGAGAGATTTTGGTACTTTTGAAGACTGGCAGCGTGATTTCATTGCTGCCGGGTTAAGCTCTGGCAATGGTTGGGTTGTTACAGGTTTTAATATGTTTTTAAAGCGGTACGTTAATACCATTGTGAGTCACCACAGCGGCGATATACACATGGGATTATATCCTGTCATAGTCGTTGATATGTGGGAGCATGCCTATTTTAGAGATTATTTGACAGACAAGAAATCATACTTGATGGCTCAGATGAAAGAACTTAATTGGACGGTAATTGAAGATAGATTTAAGAAGTCTGAAGCAATAGCACAGGTGCTTAAATGACTAGCAAAAGTAAATTATCGATTGTGCAGTTAAGAAAATTAATCACTGAAGAAGTTCAGAAGAGTCTTTTCGAGGCTGTCAATAAAAACAAAGAATTAGCGGACGATTCCCTTGACACGCAGGTCGATAAATATCTTTCTTCATACGAGGTAAATGCTAAGCAAGAAAAAAGAGAAGCTTTTGATTTTAGGCAATCTATGCGTGATTTTCTTACAGAAGCTGAAGAAGACGAAGACACAGAGGACAAAAAAGAATCTGTTAAAAATCTTAAGCTTAAAGATATCAACATTCCCATTTTTACGAATGACGTGATGCGTCTTGTGGTCAACTATGACAGCCTGCTTGAAATCAGAGATACAATTCTTAAACGAGCACTAAATTATTTAGCTAAGAATTATAATAATGAAACTACAATGGCTTTTAAAGATGAGCTCTTAGAGACGCATGGCGTCGTGCTTGACAAGTCTAAGCAAGATATTGATGATGAAAATTTTGCTGCTCCTAAAGCCGGTGCAGCCGGCCCTGCGGGAGGCGCCGGTTGAGACACGACATTTTTCAAGATCGAAAGAGTATTCATATTAAGCTGAGCAAAGAAGCTTTCGCAGCGTTACGAGAGAAGCTCTTTAAGTGCGGTCTGACAATGCAAGATGTCTTTGAGGAGTTAGCAGACATAGTTCTGTCAGATAGTTCTAGGGCAGATCGATTAATTCATAGTATTGTGAAGAAGAAGATTAAAGAGCAGATAGACGGCGTAAAAAAGAACGATAAAAGACGACCGATAGATGAATTTGATGCAGAGACGCTTTACAATCTCATAGAAGAGGGTCAAGAGCTAAATGAAGAAAGAACCAGCAGCAAGTGAAGATACTCTTTTAAATCTTTTGGTCGCTTGGCTGAACAGATCTTCAGAAGCTAACAAAAATAAAACCGATTCAAGTGCTGAAAAATTACAAAAAAATTTAGACGAAAACATGCCTTTAAGCAAAACTGTTCTTGTTCTAACAGAAACTTTAAATAAATGTGTTCAAGAAGTTTCTAAGATAACAAATACACTCACAACAACTGTGAATGCAGTCAATCAACATGCTGCAATGATAGAGGAAATTTATGCTGTTCAAAATGCTATATTACAGCTGCTGAAGTCAAATGTAGTCACAGCATCAGCTTCTAAGGAAAAAGATATTAATAAGAAAAAAACTGAAAAACCCAACTAAAGTATTTATGCCGCACATTTTATTCAAAATTTGGTCAGTCTTAAAGAAACACTGGCAACCCATCATTGTTGCTATTGCAGCTATCATTGTTATTTGGCAAATTAGAAGTTTTTTTGTCAATAGAGAAGATGACTTATTGCAAAGAGAGCGCGATCTCTTAACAAAACTAGAAGAACTGGACATGGATCACAAGACGCAGATTGAAAAAATTAAGAATGCCTATGCCGAAGAGCAAAAGAGGCGAGAAGAAAATGTTAGACGTCTTGAAGAAGATCTAAAAAATTCTAAAGAAAAATACTGCACACTTTTGAAAGAATTTGAAGAAAAGAAGCGCCGCAAAATTAATAATATTGTAAAAGACTACGGCGAAGATCCTGCAGGTTTAGCAGAAAAAGTCAAAAATGCTACAGGATTTGAGATACTTCTACCAGAAGGGTTTTAAAATAATGTTAAAAAAGTTAATTGCAATTGTTTTGACTGCAACTGTTCTGTGTGCTTCTACTTCAGCCTCGGCCCAAAAATCAAGCACGATTTCGCCAGAAGCTGATCAAACTGCTAGAATTTCACCATTGAGAAAAGGTAATCCTGCGCCGTTTACTGGCGTCTTATTTTCGCCAAAGGCTACAGCAACAGTGATTGCAGAGCTGGAATCTTTTGATGAAAAGATGAAAATTGAAGTTGACAAAGCTGTGAGAGATGTCATCTCAAAGAATCAATTTGAGCTAAATGAATCAGAGTCTAGGTGCATAACATCAAAAACTATCTTACAAGCAGAAATTGATACAAAATCCGCAAGAATAAAACGTTTGTCAAAAGACGTGGCTGACGCTCAGTCTGCTGCTGCAAATCCACCAAGCAGAGTCTTGTGGGCCGGCCTCGGTGTCATTATAGGTGCAGCAACTACAGTTTTAATAACTTTTGCAGTAAACCAAGCATCTAAATAGTAAATTGTTGCCTATTTAGAGTCGGAGTTCTATCTGCTATGAGCGAAGACGCAAAGACTGAAAAACAATTAAAACCATCTAGACAACAAGCTTCAAAGCTTTGGATCATAGGCACCGATGGCAAGACATCGATTAGTGCTACATTCGCAACTATTGCTTTCTTTGCAACAACTGTGGCTTATGTCGCATCGATAATTGAAGGATACGGTGAACTAAAATTTAGAGCATTTGATGTTGCAGCTTGCGGAGCTTACATGATTCCAATCTTGTCGCTCTATTTCGGTCGTCGCTGGACTGAAAAAACTTCAAAGAAAGAGGATTGAAGATGGAGTCGATGAGAAAAACAGGGGTGTCTGTAAAATCGAGATTTGATCAAGCACCATATGTGCCCGATGAACAGAAAGATCAACCAATTAAACCCACAGGTGTTGTTGATCCATCTGCAGCCGCGGTTGATCCAGATAACAAGAATTTCGTCCCTTCGTCAAAAGATGAGCTTAAGATAGCTGTACAGACCATGCTTTCTGACTTAAATGACTTAGAGATACCAAGAGCTTACGAATTAATTAAAAAATCTATTGATAAAATGCGTGAGGAACAGACAATGAAGAAAAAGAAGGAATCTAGCGTTGAAGAATCTCTCAGACTAAAGGTTAGAAATATGTTGTCTGAATATTGGGCTAAAGAGAACGGTGAAATGGTGTGGAAGGGCGCTGGACCTGCACCGAAACTCGCTTCTGGAGCAGCTGTTCAAAAATTCTCTGCAGATGATCCAAAATATCAAGCTGGTCTAAAGCGGCTCAGATCAACATGGTCTCCTGAAAGAGAGGGGCGTTATGACGCATCTGACTCCGATGCCATGTTAAAAGCAATTGCAGCTAGAGTTAAATCAGAGGATCCTGTTGGATCAATTAAGAGGGCTGCACGCTACCTAAAAGATAACGTACCTGGCGATGTTGGGACAAATCTTAATGTAGTAATTGATGCTCTCTCTGAATTTAATCCTGATGCAGCAAGAAAGATGAAATCTGCTTTACAATCTCAGCCTAAGCTTCTTCCAAAGGAAGCACAGACTGGTGACATGTCACGCGATGAAATTGCAAAAGTCATGGGTGTCAAACATGGCACCAATATTAGAAACTTAGAAAAAGTTGCAATGGAGAAGCTCAAAAAAGTCGCTGACATTCAAGGTGGCGATGTTCAGACAATATCAATGAAAGATACTGCAAGCATCGCGGTGATGTATGCTATGCAGGATTTTATTGACGTGGTCACCGGTCCGGCGAAGGGCCTCTTTTCTCCCGATGACATTGAGTTGTTTAAGTCAAATCCAGAGATGGCCACAGAATTAGCAACTTTTAGAATTTTTCTTAATCCGTATTTAGATGTGCTTGTGGAAGACCCAGAAAATGCATCTGCCCGAGCTCAAGCTAAGGCCGAAGGAATGTTAGCGTTAAAGGCAGAGCTCAAGCGTGCCGTGAAGGGTAAATCAGAAGAATTTGCTAATTTAATGTGATTAATATGAATTTAAACTGCAGAAAAGAGATTGTAGCAGCTGTACAGTACAATCCAAAAATCTTAGATGTGTACCATAATCTTAGAATGGGCCAACAGCTTGCATTTGAAGCTGCAGCGAAGGGTGCAGGCGTCGTTGTGTTACCAGAGCTCTGTGTTAGTGGTTACGTTCTACGTGACAAACAAGAGGCAGCGAGCTGTGCTCAAACAGCTGATGGGTATCAGACGCAGGCGTTCGTTCCCATTGCCAAGAAATACAATACTCACGTCGTTTTTGGGTTTGTTGAGCTTAAAGAAGGAAAACTGTATAACTCATCTGCAATAGTATGCCCAGACGGTCGAGTTGTAACTTGTCAAAAACACAACTTGTGGGGCAGCGATTTTTTGTGGGCAGAAGCAGCTGATAATTTGACGCCTGTCGTTGTTACTCGAGCCGGCCGCTTGGGCGCATTAATTTGCAGAGATGCAATAAACAACTATAGAGACACTTATGCGTTTTATCAAGATAGTCATCGCTTTTACAAGAAGGGCGCTGTAGATACTATTGCTCTTTTAACCAACTGGGGTTCTGATTATGGCTACCCTGACTCAACTTGGGTAGAACTCTCAGAAGATACTGACGCAAATGTAATTGTTTCTAACAGAGTTGGCAAAGAGAGAGACATGGAATACAAGGGCGGTTCATGTGTCGTTGATAGAAATAAGAAAGTCTATACACATGGCTCATCCTTCAATGAATCAGCAGTAGTAGGGGGTTATGTCATATTGTGATGAAAACTCTTACAGATCTTCATGAATCTTTTATCAACAAGGCCCGTGAGCCCATTGTAAAAGGTATATTGCCAGTGCAGCCTAAAGAAGGTTTTCTTCCTGTTGTTGCTGTCAACACGTGGAAAAAATCTGAAGATTACTACGTTAAAAAATTTGAGTTCAGAGTTCAAACTCACAGAAATGAGTTTATCAAGCAACTTCTTGAATACGAAGATGAAGTAAATCACAATGCAAAGATGGTGATTGATGAAGGTACAGTAGTTTTAATGCTTCAGACCAAAGATCTCAAAAGGATAACTGAGATTGATAAAGAGTATGCCAAATATGCAGATGCCGCGTATAAAGATGTAGTACTTATCCCGGAGTAATTATGCTAGATCAAGATACTACTCGTTTGCTGGTGAGCGAAGCACTAAAAGATAGATTGGCTATAAAAGAAAATGATCAATCTGTTATTACGACGGAGTCTATGATTGTCATAGAGCTTTTTTTGACTTTTGAAGATGACAAGCTGTCATTTACAGGTCCGGTAATCGATATAGAAGTCGTTTCAAATTCAGCTGTCTGCATTCAGCTAAAGTCAAGCATTCAAGATGGGTATGAACTATTTTCTATTTTAAATCAAAACATCTATAAATGTGCTGAGTACAACATGAACTACCTAGAGCACTCCGTCGGGTCAACTGGCCCTTATAAGATTTCATTACAAAAAATGACGAATTTTGATTACGTAAAAAATCAGTGCTTATTGAGTATTGAACTAATTAAAATTGAGCAATAATTAACTTAGAGGTAATCTGATGCATCCTTCAAAAACAAGAATCAATATAGCAGATGTCCTAAACAGCATTTTTAAAGAAAGCATTGACGCCGTAAAAAAGAAGTCAAAACGCTTGGTCGAAGCTGATGAATCAGATCCTTTTGATACCAAAGCAGGCGGAGAAGAATCTGAGAAGGATTCAGAGGCTTCCGACGAGGATGAAAGTAAAAAAATTGCCAACAAAGAAGATTCTGAAAAGTTAAAAGCTGGAAACATAACTGTAGAAGACGTTGTTGAAAAGCTCAATGCCATTAGGTCAGGTAAGTCTTATAAAGACGAAGAAATTATGGGCAAGTTGACAGAATATGTCAAGAATCTTAGCGATGCTGAGAAAACAGCGCTTTTAGCATTTTTGAAGGCACTGTCACAGATCGTAACAGGTGAAGTCGCTTCAAAAGACGTCGTGAAGCCCTCTGACAAGCCAGTCGACGTCAAGATAGAGAAGCAAACCACTGAGAAGAAGGTTACCATAAAGCCTACTGTCATAAAGAAGCAATCTCCAGAAGAGGACAAGGAAGAGAAGACTCCCGCAGAAGACACTAAGGGCCCAGTTCCGATCGTAGCTAAAAAGAAGTGAGGATTAGCAATGAAAACTGTTGATTCTGTAGACATTATTTTGAGCTCAGGTGACGTCGCGACTATAGAGATGTCAGCTGCGCTGTTAGAGCAGATAAGAGCTGCATTTAATCTTCAAAAAGATCAGCGTCCCACAGCTTCACAAGTGAAATATTTTCTAGCAAGATCAATGCAGAACGCGCTGGAGATGCAGTGATGCAAGATTTCGACTTTAAAGAATATATTAGATTGATCCTGGGAGAAGCCCGGATCAGAGAGGCAGACATCACTGGTGATAGAAAAGTTCCTTGGGGATGTTCAGATCACATTGAAGATCTCGAGCGCCGAGTTTCAGATGCAGAATATTGGCGCAACAAACACCCGCGGGGTTCAGTCAAGAGATATCACTGGGGATCGGTGCTAAAGCATCTCAAGGAAGAACTCAAATCAGCCCGGAAATCTGCCGATCAAAAGCAGCTTCAAGAAAAAGACGAGGAATAAATGGGCGGCGCAGCCGGTCACCTTCAGCATCTTTACGAAAACAGAGCGCTCACCTTTAAAGAACTTAAGCAGATTTTGACTCATGCTGCTACGGGGCGCCTCGAAGAGGCCACAGAGAAGTTCGACGGCATGAACTTGATGTTCACCTGGGACTTTGCGACAAATTCTCTGCGCGTCGCTCGCGCCGACGGCGACATCAAGCGTGGCGGCATGAATGCTAAGGCATTGTCTGATAAGTTTAAAGGTCGCGGACACATCTCTGAGGCATTCAACACAGCTTTCAAGGTCCTGCGTGGTGCACTAAGTGCGCTTTCATCGTCAGACAAGCGACGCATTTTTGGGTCTTCAAGAAATCGGTGGTACTCTGCTGAGGTCATCTACACCGAGAACCCAAACGTCGTGAATTACGACTGTAACGCCGTGACATTCCACAAGTGGCCTGTCAAATCAATTAGTGGTGATCGTGTCGTCATGATCGAGTCACCGCAAGGGGTAGAGGCTCTCGTAGAGAAAGTTGGCAAAATGCAGCGCGCTCTTCAGCACTCTTCGTGGAAGATCTCAGGACCTCGAGTCGTTCGTCTACAAAAATTGTCTGACGGAAGTGTTCTGAGAGAATCACTCACAGAGCTTGATGTCGTTATGCGTCGCGCGGGTGTGACCGATTCAAACACAGTCGGTGACTATCTTCGAGCTTTGATCCATGAGAACGCATCAGATCTCATGTTGTCGCCTCGAGTTACCGAGATGATCGTGTCTCGGTGCATGGGAGATGAGTATGCGCCTACACTAGTTGACATCAAAAAATGTTTGGATAAATCAGAATATGTTACAGCGAGACAATTTGTAGAGAATTGTCCTAAGCTTTTCAAAGAACACGTTCGCCCCCTGTCAAGAGCTATCAATATTCTGGCTGTGGAGATGCTGAAAGGTTTGCAGTCTTCTCTAGTGGAAAATTCTAGCGAGGAGGTCGACCGAATTAAGGCGGCAGTGGAGGCTAAGATTCGTCAAGTTGAAGAGTCGGGTGACGACGCTGCTATGCACTTGGTCGAGGAGCAGCTTGACAAGATGGGAGACATCAGCAACATTCAGACACCGATTGAAGGCGTAGTCTTCATGTGGAAAGGCAATGCCTATAAATTTACAGGCAATTTTTCAGCAGCCTGCCAGATCTTGGGCCTATTTAGGTACTAAAATTGTTTAAAATTAAATATTATGAGTAATTTACTTAAAAATTATCTTAAACTCGTCATTGAAGGTGGAGCATCTGCTGAAAGACAAGAGCAGGGAATCATTCAAGCAATCAATAAAATTGCATCTCCCAAAAAACCAATTACAGTCACAGCAGGTGGCGTTTCTATTGACAATGTTGTAGGTGCCAGTAAGATGTCAGGACTTAGCAGCCTAGGACAAGAGCCTTACACAGATGTCATATTCATGCTGATGGGAGGTGGAACAGTTAACATCTCTGCAAAGGGCTCCTCGGTGCCTTCCTTGGCCGGCGGCGGTCTTGTGGCACTTCAAGTTCTTGTCCCAGACATCATTGAAAGATTTCTGGTCAAGGCAAGAGCTGCGCTGGCACAGAGCTACAAGAACGGCGAGATGGGCGCTCCTGACGTATTTGGTAAGATAACTGGCAAAGATGCAATAAAAATCTTGCGCGGCAATGAAGAAATGGGTGGCCCGATCGATTACATGTATCAAGGTCCAATGGACGTAAAGGCTACAATTGGAAAGAATGTAGTGATGCTGGATGGAGCTCTTACGCCTATTGCTGCTTATGCCAAGACCCACGATCTCTATCTGCGTGCACGAAAACGACGCATTGATCAGCCAGTAGATCTCAAAAGCGTTGATGCCAATGGCTATCCTTTGCTTTTTGGCAAGAGTCCGTCTAGGGGTGATAGTGGTCGACGCATAGTAATAGCAGATCGACCATCTAGCAATGCTATTCTCGTCGAAATTTAATTAATCAGCTAGCACAAGAGAGACATAGCGACGCAGTAGAGATTCTGTTGTCGCTGTTTTCTTTTTTGCTTTGAGTATATCAATGATCTCTTTGCTGAATTTTCTCACGCTAGGCGGTAACATCTTAGCAAAGTTTTTCACGTCACCTGCTTCAAGATAGGCTCTCATCATCGTGCCGCTAATATCAGGCGTCTCCTGTCCTCTCGTCACACCACGTGTGATAATTTGCCCTTTGCCTTGAAGCCGAGGTGCATATTTCATAAGAGACTTTTCGCTGTACTTCTGGATATCCTCACTGTCAGAATAGATGGTGAACGTATCTTTGGACTTGGCCTTTTCAGCCTTCTCAAGCTCTTGCCACACAGCTGCGACAGGCACGCCTACGTCGATCATCTGAACGTTACCGGGCAATGAAGGCCGGACAAACTTATCGATAATTTGTTGCATGTCAGCACCGTACAACGGCATCTCGCCCTTCCTAAGACGATCAGCAGTTGAGCTAAAAACTAAAACAGCGTCATTTTCACCAGCTGCCATTCTCACTAGAGCATCATGACCCGCATGGTACGGCTTAAAACTTCCAGGTACTAATCCAATCTTCATTAACGTATATTTATCTGTTATGCAAGGTAAGATACTGTCATGAGAGACGAAATTTCCTGCGGTGCTGTTGTCTATCGGTTGAATCCTGCTCCGCAGATTCTGCTCGTCAAACAGAACGAAAGCTGCTGGGGAATACCGAAAGGACACATGGAGACAGGTGAATCATTTCTTCAAACAGCTTATCGAGAAGTAAAAGAAGAGACAGGAATTAAGATTAAGGCAATTAGCAGATTACCTCACATCACTATAAAGAAGAAGAGATTTCGCAAGACAGTAGTTCCGTACCTTGCCGTGCAAATTTGCAATGCTACACCTCGGTGCGATGACAAGAATAGTGAGGTAATTGACGTGGGATGGTTTGACGTGAATTGTCTTCCTCCCGTCTTGAAATCTCAGATGCCTATAATTGAGGCAGCTCTCTTACTAATTGGCTAACATAATAGATTTACTAGTAGATATTTACAAAATAAAAATGAAAACTCAGCAAGACAAATTACTTAGAGAGTACATTAGACGCACCCTAAAACGAAAACTTATTAACGAGGATTCGTACGGCGAAAGTTTGACTACAGCTTTCATGGATAGCGGTCAAATGATACAGCCCAGTTTTTATTCTGGGGGTCAAGATCCTGGCCCTCTTTTAAAAGCCTTTGTAGAGCCCTTTACTGATGTATTTAAAACTGCTGTAGCCGGTGTCAAGGAAATTACGACAGACGTCGCAACTTTGCTACGAATTGCATTTGAAGCTGTTGTGACTACTATCGTGCCATTTATTTCTGCTGACTATCAAGCAATTTTTGATAGACGCGACAAGAGAATGGAAGATATAAAGCGCGAATATGAAGACGTCTATAGCCGCACAGATGCTGCGCTCGGAGATGATGCCAAATTGATGGGTTTCATGCTCAATCCAGCTGCATTTTTAGCTGGATCTGCAGCGCTCAAAGCACCCGCTGCAACTAAAGAATTACTGTCCATAGCGACAGGTGGTGCATCTGATAATGCGCTATCTGGCGCAAAAGAATCTTGGGATTCAATTCAGCGTGCTATACTAAATGACAGAATCGGCAAAAAAGAAGCTCAAAGTAGAAAAAATGATGTCTATGCACAGCTAATTGCGTCTCTTTCAGGAAGAGGCAAGAATGAATCTTATGTGAATAATCGTCGCAAAAAATTGCTCGAAGAACCAGACAAAGGAAAAGACGGTAGCTTTGACGATTTACTCAGAGATGTTTTAAAAAATGAAAAAGTAGTTCAGGTTTTAGCTCAAAAGATAAAGAGCAATCCTCGAATGAAAGAAATGACTAAAAAACTTTCAGACATAGAGAAAGAAACGCTGGTCGCTGCAGAACAATCTGCTGAAAAATTTACAAAAGAAGTCAGCTCAATTGATGGCATAAAAAAATTAGCTGCAAAAGATGCAAAAGGTAAAAAAGCCATAGAACAGATAAAAGATCCTGGCACTGAAAAAATGCTGATTGACAGCGCTAAAAAAGCTACTTCGCAAATATTCACTTCGACACTCGCGGCAAGAATGAAAATGTTGCCCCCAGAATCTCAAGAATACAAAGAATATCAAAAGGCTTTTCAAAAGGTCTCAATGCTCTGAACAATTTTTGCTGCTAGTGTATGATAGCAAATCATGCCAAAGAAGCAGCTTAAAAATTACAACGTCGCAATCATGCAGCCCGATGAGATCGGTGCTCTGCGTGAGCTCGTAAAAGAGTTTGTCACAAGAATAAATACGGTTGATAATGAGATCGAATTACTCAAGGGTGATCGCAAGGAGCTCATCGAAGAGTATTCTGAGAAACTTGATATTAAAACACTTCAAGCTGCGCTGAAGGTTATCAAGATTCAGAATGAAGTCACGCACAGAGATACTTTTGATCTTTTTCTTGAGGCTCTCAATGAAGGGAACGAACCATCTTGAAGTCTAAAAAGAAAGAAGTAAAAGAAGAAGATAAGATCAGAAAGACAAAAATTTTTGAGCTCAAGCTCACAAAACTTGAGTTAGTTCATCTTCGTGACATGTTGAGTATCTTGTTTCCATCTCCCACTGAAAAAACAATTAGTCAGGCAATGGCAGAATCTGAAGATCGAGTTTTCGAAGAAAATTCTTTATGGAAGAAAATTGCTGCTCTCTGCGTAGACGCTCAATTGCCAATCGATGATGAAGCGCCCGATTATGCTGTCATGCCAGTTGGACCCGCTCCAATGGGTATATTCATGTTGGGGCAAGAAGATGCGCCTCAAGAGATGCATTCTTTTTTGAAGTCCGAGGAAGACAAAGATAAAGAAGAGGAATGATATGTACGAAATTGGTCAAGTAGTCTTTGTTGTTTTAAGCAAAAAGCAACAAATTTTTCCTATGCAAGTTGTAGAAACTGTTACCAAGAAAACTTTGCAAGGTGAAGAAATTAAGTACTGTTTGCAGGCAGGGTCTGACAAGTCAACAAAGATCATGCTCGATCAAGTCGATGGAGAGATCTTTACATCTTCTGAAGATGCAAGGTCTACACTTATAGCACGTGCTTCTCTTCAGATAACTAGACTAGTAGATTCAGCAGTGAAAAAAGCCAAAGATTGGTACGCTGAAGAAGCAAAACAAGAACTCAATGAGCTTGAGATCAAAGAACCTAAGATTTCTTTCATCGAACAAGATTCTGTTCAAGATGAGGTGGTTTTACCAGATGGAAATGTGGCACGTATAAAATTTCCAACAATTAAAGCTGTTTAATCGTTAAATAGTCGCGGCACAAGGCAGTATCTTTTCTCGAACTCATAATAAAGTGGAGGTCCCCCGGGCAGGACGGGGATGGCCCACCAAGTCATCAACGCTGGAGAATTAAAGTGATCAATTACGCAGATGTTATAGTCGACCTTCAGCAAGGCGATAGTGGCAAGGGAAAGATAGCGAATTATTTGACACAAAACGGCGAATACACGCACGTCATTCGTTACAACGGCAGCAACAACGCGGGACACACGATCTACTTAAACGGAGAGAAAGTGGTCACGCACGCAATTCCAGTGGGTGTGCTGCACGGAATCAAGAGCATCATAGGTCCGGGTTGCGTGCTCAATGTTAAACACTTCTTTGAAGAGTTAAGAGAGCTTGAAGAGTGCAACGTCTACGTGAGAGATTTAGTGAAGATCTCATCCAATACACACATCATTACAGACGATCATCTGCTAGAAGACTCAAAAGAAGTTCTCATTGGTACCACGCGTCGAGGCAATGGGCCCGCTTACCGAGACAAATACGGTCGTAGAGGAATTCGAGCTTCACAGATTCCTGATCTGCGGCACTATCTCGTTGACGTCTATGAAGAGCTTCATTTGTCGCAGAATGACAGCAGAATACTGTTTGAAGGCGCGCAGGGGTTTTACCTGGACATAGATTGGGGAGATTATCCGTATGTCACCTCGTCGCACTGCACAGCAGGTTCTGCCGTTATGAATGGTGTGCCGCCTCAAAAGATCAGACGAATATATGGCGCAGCGAAGATCTATGAGACTTACGTGGGTTCTAAAAAATTTGAACCTGAAAACATCATCTTTTCTAAGATTAGAAATTTGGGTAACGAGTACGGCGCCACGACGGGAAGACCCAGACAATGCAATTGGCTAGATGCTGATAAGCTAGTCAAAGCTGCACGTGTCAACGGTGTCACGGATCTCATCATGAGTAAAGTAGACGTTCTTCGTGAACTTGAGGCTTGGTGCTTGTACAGCAACGGTGCCGTCGTTACCTTCAATTCAGAGAAATCGATGATGGAATTTTTAATCAGCAAACTTGACGGAATTGTTCTGTACTGGAGCGACGATCCTGAGAGTATCGGTCGAATTGTGCCCTCATGATCTTGTACACTTTATTGATTTTTTATAATAAAATTTGGTATTTCATTTTATGAAGAGAAAAAAATTAGATTTAATCATTGTCGTCGCACTTCCCGTGCTAGTTACTGTTGGATGGTGTTCACTTGTTTGGGACGATCCATCAGCAAGTATTGAGAATAAAGATTATAGACGCGCTGATCAATTGACTGTCGACAAACTTGATTTTTTTCTTGAGACAAAAGAAGAAACTACAAACACTCCTGTTAGCGCAAGCAGCACAGAAAATTACCAAGCGGCCGCGCCTACATCAATGCCTACAGCGGGAAAAGAAAAAAAGCCCAGACCTGTCACTGCTGCTGACACGGGCCCCACTGACTGGCATGACGATCCTGCACTTGATGACGAACTCATCGGAAGCTGCGGAAAAAGATTCTGTGATTGTTCTGACACTCACGAGGCTTGCAATTCAGAGAAAGATTGCTGTAATGGTTATGAATCATGCATCGAAGAAAGATGTGAAAGGTACGAGGATTATTAATGAAGAAGATGTTGCCAGAACAAATAGATCATTTACCTAAGCAGCTCAGCTGAATAGCTTACATGAAACAAAAGAAGCAATATCGACCTCGTGTCATAAGTTATATGCAGTAAATTGCAAATGTCAGAAAGCATGTGTTACATTAGGACCAATAAGGATAACCTACCTTCTTCGATGTATGAAAATAGAAGACCGACAGGTCGCGGTCATGTAAAACAATTCACTCAAGAAGAATTTGAGTTTGTTAAAGCTGAGTACGAGGTAGGAGTGTCCGCTAGCAAAATTGCCCAAAAATGGGGTGTAGATCATCATAAAATCTTGAGGATGATAAGAAGAGACTCACCCGAAAATCTGACTAACAAAGGCAGAAAATTGCGTCCTAAAACTGACGAAGAGAAGAAAAAACTAAGCGAAGCTGTTAAAAGATCTAGACTTGAAAGGAAAAATTAGAGTGCCCGAAGGCCCAGAGCTCAAACATTCTCGCGATAGACTTAGAGAAGTGCTTGTCGACAAGTATGTTACCCGTTTGATTTCTTCTCCTTCAGGACGTTATAAGACAAAGATGCCCGAAGGTATGTCTGAGATTGCAAAAGATTTACCGCTGAAGGTCGAATCAATCGACACGAAAGGTAAGTTCATGTGGTGGACCCTTGCAGGCAAGACTAAAACTTGGTATGTGTGGTGCACTTATGGTATGTCTGGGCAGTGGTCCAAACAGTCAGGAAAACACGTCAGCTTCATTGTTGAATTCAATGGTTCAGGAGAACTTGCCGCGCCGGATCAATGCAAATTATTCTTCAATGATGCTCGGCGATTTGGTACCATAAAATTTGTTAATAATCAGATGCAGCATGATAAGAAGCTACGTTCACTTGGCCCCGACGTTTTAGAAGACCCACCGATTGATCCAGAAGTATTTGCAAAAAGAATTCTTAATAAACCTAATCGAACAATTGCAGAAGCGCTCATGGATCAATCTTGTGTCTCTGGCGTAGGAAATTATCTAAAGTCAGAAGTACTTTATAGAGCAGGAGTAGCTCCACACAGAGTTGTCACAGACATATCTTCTGAAGAAATACTAAGCCTGTGGTCTGAGGTCATTCTATCATGCAGAGAATCTTATGCAGATCATGGCGCATCGCTCCGCACTTACAAGACTGTAGACGAAGAGAATGGAAATGCTCAGTTCTTTTTTAGAGTGTATGGACTAAAACAGTGTGCTGCAGGTCATCCAGTTCGCCATGAAGAAACTGCTGATGGAAGAACTTCATGGTGGTGCGAAACTTGTCAAAATTAAACTATTTTCTCAAAATTGCTATATTTAAATTTGATGACTCAAGGTCGTTATGAACTCAGACATGGCAACAAAAAGTAGTGCAAAAGGCTGGAAGATTGGTGAAAAATCTACAGAATTTCAGATGCACAAGTCTCAGCTGTCTGCAACTAACATTAAAAAAGTTTTAGATTATACAGAGCATCGTCTAAGAATCTTTGTTCAAAGAATTTCTGATGATCAGCAGCGAGAAACTCTTCTCAACGTCATTAAAAAATATTGCAAGGGTGAAGTTGCTGTCGCATGGAAAGCAGGAAAACCTGTCTGGATTAACGTGACTAAAGATTGATTTTTTTATACAACTATAAGATTTGACATAAATTTTGAAGACATGTACGTCAACAACGAACAACCAAAAGCTACAAAGGTAGTTTTTTCTTCTGAGGCACGAAAATCACTCTTTCAGGGCATGCAAACAGTTGCACGTGCCGTAGGCAGCACGATGGGCCCTCGAGGCAAAACTGTCCTCATACAGCAAGAACCTAATTCGCAACCTGTCATCACAAAAGATGGTGTTACAGTTAGTAAATCTATTCACTTAAAGACTCCCATTGAGCGAATGGGCGCTCAACTCATAAGAGAAGCTGCATCTCAAACAAATGACATCGCAGGTGATGGTACTACAACTGCCACAGTTTTAACTTTTTCTATGGTCAGATCTGGTCTTAAGCTCTTAGAAGCTGGCTACGATGCTAAGGTTCTTTGCTCTGGCATATCAAGAGCGGCAGATGCTGTATCAAATCTTCTCAAAGTAGGTGCTAAACAGCTTACTACAGTTGAGGAAATTGCTCAGATTGGAACTATTAGTGCAAATGGTGACGAATCTATTGGTCAACTGATCGCAGATGCTATGACCAAAGTAGGTCACGACGGAATCATCACAGTTGAAGAAGCAAAGAGCATGCAAACTCAGCTCGACGTAGTTGAAGGAATGCAGATCGATAGAGGTTATCTGAGCCCCTACTTCGTCACTAACTCTGAAAAGATGCACGCTGCTTACTCTGATGCTAAAGTCTTGCTTGTTGATCAGAAGCTCAACAGCATGCGCGAAATGATTCCTTTGCTTGAAAAGGTCATGCAATCAAAAGTTCCACTACTTGTTGTTGCAGATGAGGTAGAAGGTGAAGCTTTGCAGGGCTTAGTGGTCAATCGAGTCAATGCGCATCTTCCTGTTGTTGCGATAAAAGCACCCGGGTACGGTAAGAGCAGAGAAGAATTCATGAGAGATATTTCAGTCATGACAGGTGCAAAGATAGTATCTCCTGCGACAGGACTCTCGATAAGCAAGACTACAATGACGGACCTAGGCACGTTGAAGAGTCTCTTAGTTGATGCAAAAACTACGACAATGGTGGGCACAGGTGCGACCAAGGAAGTAATTAACACGCACGTAGAAGAACTCAAAACACAACTACAGGACATTACTTTAGCACAAGAAGAAACAGATAGACTTCGATTAAGAGTTGCCAGGCTTTCTTCAGGCGTTGCTGTTATCAAGGTCGGCGGCTCGACGGAGCTTGAAATTGTCGAAACAAAATACAGAATTGAAGACGCACTGAATGCGACCCGAGCGGCCGTTGAGGAGGGCATCGTCCCTGGCGGTGGCATGGCTCTTTTTGAGATCTGGAGAGAATTAAGCGAAGACAAAGAAGACTGCTGGAAGCAGTTTGGAATTGGTGGCTCGATTGTGGCCGATGCATGCCTTGCACCCATTCAAAAAATTACTGAGAATGCTGAAAAAAGTCATGAAGTAATCATTAATGACCTAGTCAGACATAAGAAAGATCCTGCAGCATCGAGCGTGGGTTATAATGCTGCCTCTGAAGAGTATGTCAATATGATTGAAGCTGGAATTATCGATCCAGTCAAAGTGACACGCACTGCCCTTAGAAATGCCGCTTCTGTTGCTTGTACTTTTTTGTCTTTAGATGCTGTAATTGTTGAGGATGACGCCGAAAATGAATGATTTAAATCATGCGCGTTGGTGCATTAGTAGCAAAAAAGTCAAGATGGGGTGTTGACTCACGACTTGTAGGTTTAATTGTGTCCAAGTCTAAAGAAGGTAGCTGGATAGTTTTGTGGACACTGGGGGATAAAAAATACAAAATTCAAGCTCATATGGAGTCTGCGCTAATTAATCTTCATGAAATTTCAGATGAAATAATTAAAGTTCGTACTCAAATCATGTTGTAGCACAATTTGTTATACTTTTAATTAAATGCGTGTAATTATAACAATTAGTTGTCAGGAGAATTTAAAGATTAGATGAGCATTGACATTGGTGATCTAGTAACGATAAGAAAGAATAAGTCTGAACTAAATTCGCTTGGCATTGTCATAAAGAAACATAACACAAATCGTGGCTTAGAAAAATCTAAGCACGTTAATCACATTATTAATTATCTTCCACAGATATTTTACGTGTATTCTTATGACTCGGTGTCTCAAGGACCATATCTGCGTTCTGATCTTTTTTTGCATCAATCTTACGACCAAGATCGCGTCGAGACATGAAAAAACAAATTCAGATACGTGCTACAACGCTTGAACTGCCTGCATACATTGCGCATCTATCGCAAGGCGAGATAGACAGCATTATTTTATCTGGTGACACAACTAATAAAATAGTTGCATCGGGTATGCACCCTAGAGATGGAAAAGTTTTGTTGGTTCTATCATCAGGGTTGATTAAAACATTTGACGCTGACAGCTATTATATTCCTCCCCGAAAATACATTCCTAGCGCTGATGGCAGCACGGTTTTTCTGCCTAATGAAGACGGTCGATGGCCTGGCACTTGCGTCGGATTCACAGTGCAATCCTCGTGGTTAATCTCAAAAAGCGAGTCTGCGTTTTCAGAGTCCGAATTGCTATTAAACAATAGAACTCTTGGAACTATGCAGCTTTAATTAAAAATTGTTACAATGAAAGGATGATATAAAGTACAGATGATCGAGGTAAGAAATAATAGTAATAATAATTTTGAGAATTATGATTTTGAAGGACCTAAAAGGTCTAAGAATAAAAGCAAATATAAAAAAAATCAGTCATTTCTTAAAAAAGAAGAAAGAGACGATAGAATGATTCTTAGCGGCGTTGTTGAAGAAGCTTTGCCGGGAACATGGTTTCATGTAAAAATTAACAGTGGCGATGTGCTAGTTTTAGCAACTCTCAGTGGAAAAATGCGGCAAAATCATATACAAATTCTGCCAGGTGATAAAGTCACTATTGAAGTTTCACCATATGACACATCGCGCGGACGGATTGTACGTAGAAATTGAAAGGAATTAAAAATGCATAATTGGGCAATGTCACATCCATACCTTACTTTTACATTAGCGCTGTTTTGGATTCTCATGTTAAACAACGTTTTGATGGGTCTCATTAAGCCAGATGCTAAAAATGAAGAAAATAACGCTGACAAGATAGAAAAAGATTAAGAAAATTTCTAATCTGCAATCGGGCCATTGTCAATGTGAGATTTTCTTGTCTAAACATAAATCTTCATAGTTAGTCATTTGTTAATATTTAAATGATTATCTGGGGTTTACTGTGATAAAAAAGATTGTCTCAAGTTTAAGTAAGATTCACTCTCGCATACGTGAGAAAGATAAATCTCGTTCCCGATCGCCGAGCTGGGATAAAGTTAGAGATGCACATTTAGAATGTCATCCCGTTTGTGCTGCTTGTGGAGCATCTGATAATCTTCAAGTGCATCATATAATTCCTTATCGCGTCGAAGCCTCACGAGAGCTAGATCCTTCAAATCTGATAACTCTCTGCATGGGTAAACACGATTGCCACTTACACGTTGGGCATGGTGGATCTTTCAAGTATTACAATCCAAATGTGATCAGTGATGCCTTGCTATTCAGTGCTTCTTTTTTTAAAAGACGAGATAAACTGATCGCAGAAATTAAAAAAAGACGACAAAAATTTTAATCTATTTCTTCGAGTGATTCTACGTCTACGTCTATGTCTGATTCTGTAGTTGTTATTTCTGAAGGTGCAGACGGAGCAGGAGGCGCTTGCATTCCTATGTATGCAGCAGGATCATCTGGTCTGAAATCACCACCAGTCGCCTTGTCACCCGGAGATTTGTACCAATATCCGTAAATATCGACCTCCCTCTCGATGTTGTAATTGTCGTAGGGTTCACCGGCTTGTGTTGGATCATTTGACACACCTGGCCCTGCAGAGTCTGTCTGTTTAATTGATCTTTGTCTACGTTTACTTTCGAGAATTAACCTTATGTACGATCGCAGTGAATTATTCTGATTTTTTCTCATGTCAACATCCGCACTGTTCTTCATAGTCGACACTAAATTCTTCAAGCTCTTCATTAAATTCACGTTCTTCATCATCGGAACCTGTTGTTGCTAATGGACTCATACTCCAAGCCGCATCCAGGTTACCCTCCCGAATAGATTCGTTGATGAGAAGTCTTATTGTGTCTCTAAGAATTTTTAAGGAATTCATAGATTGTAAATATGGTTGATTAAACGCTAATACTTAAAGATCTAACAGATTAAAGTGTAATTAATGAATTTAGAAGAGGGCATAGACTGGTATCGCGATCCAGATACAGGTAATTTTGTGTGGACTTCTAAATTCTTAATTGATCGTGGTTTTTGCTGTCATGGTGGATGCAGGCATTGTCCTTACGACGAAAATGGCCTAGTGAAATATGATTATTCGATTAATGTAGACAAAAATAGTCATGAATGATCGTCTATGTTAATTCAGATTTACGTTCTCATCAATTTTAACGAGGATGCATCTTGGCGCTGTCAAAGAAAAGTCACAAAAATGCACATATCAACTTGATACGTGTATTTAATCAACATTCTAAGAAATCGCGGCCGCTATTCCTTCTTTGTTTCATGCAAGTTATTAACTTTTAAAAAACAAAAGATAATCAAAATTTAGGTGATTATTTATAATCAGAAAGATAACTCATGAGTATTTTTCGAGAACACAAGACTGTCGCAGATCGAACTGCATCAGATCGGCGGCGTCATAAAGAAAAAATTGAACGAGCCATCAGAGAAGGCATACACCACATTGTCGCAGACGAAAGTATCATTGGAAAAGATGGCAAGCAAAAGTATAGAATACCAGTCCGAGGTATCAAAGAATATCGATTTGTTTATGGCGACAACGGCAAGCAAGTAGGATCAGCCCCAGGAAAAGACGTAAAGCGGGGTCAAAAAGTTGGTAATCAGCCAGCTGATGGACAAGGACAACCGAGCAAGGCTGGTGGTGATAAGGGCGAAGAATACTACGATGTAGAAATTACGCACGAAGAATTAGCAAATTATCTGTTTTCAGAGCTGCAACTTCCTGAACTTCAAAAGCGACAACTTAGTAATATAGACACAGAAAAGCTGAAGAGAAAAGGATACAGAACTGAGGGCATCATACCCCGTCTCGATAGAAAAAAGTCTGCAATTGCCAGAATTAAGCGCATGAAGGCAGCAGGTTTTGATGCAGAAAAAGACGAAGAGGGTAAAAGCTTTCCATTTCATGAAGATGATTTAAAATATAGACATTACAAGGTCACTAAAAAGCCTTGCACAAATGCTGTTATTTTTTTCGTTATGGACGTTTCAGGTTCCATGTCACAAGAAAAAAAGTTTTTGGCTCGATCATTCTTTTTCTTGCTCTACCAGTTTCTCAGACTCAAGTACGAAACGCTAGAAGTCGTATTTATATCACACGATACTGATGCACAAGAAGTTGAAGAAAAAGATTTCTTCCAAAAAGCTTCGATGGGAGGCACACGCGCATCGTCTGCTTTGACTTTGGTTTCTAGCATTATGAGCGAGAGATTTCATCCTAACTCATGGAATGTTTATCTATTCCAATGCTCTGATGGTGATAATTTCCAAGAAGATAATGAGAAATTTCTTGATGAGGTCAAAAAACTTATCACTTCAATACAGCTTTATGGCTACTGTGAAATAGAACCGGACGCTAATTGGTCTACAGCTGCTGACAAGATATTCTCTTTGTTGAAACCGCTACAGAGCAATAAGCTTAGGCAAATGAGAATACAAAAACAAGAAGACGTTTGGCAGAGCTTTTTAAGTTTAATGAGCGGTAATACAATGGAGAACGGCTGATGGATTATAAACTTTCCGACCTTGAAGAATGGGATGAAAGAATCATTAAACTTGCCAAGACGCACGGACTTGATCCATATCCTTTAGACTACGAAGTTATTGATTACCACGAGATGATAGGCGCTATGGTCCATCACGGCATGCCATCGATGTATTCTCATTGGTCGTTCGGTAAATCGTTTGAACAGACGATGAACCGTTATAACCTCGGCGCGGAGGGTTTACCATACGAGCTCATCATTAATAGTGATCCTTCGTTAGCTTACTTGATGAGAGAGAATCCGTTATACCTCCAGATTCTTATCATGGCTCATTGTGTTGGTCACTCTGACTTCTTTAAAAATAATAGGATGTTTAAGAACACTAGGCCTGAATCTGTCATTCAACGGTTACGAGCAGCTAAGAAAAGGATACAAAAATACGTAGAAGATCCACACATTGGTATTGATCTCGTTGAAAGAACACTGGACGCGTGTCAGGCTCTTCAGTTTCAAACGACGAAATATGGTCAAGTTCGTAGACCACACGAAGAAATAAAAGCAGAGTACATCGAGTTGATTAATAACGATAAGGACGAAAGATATAAGAATTTTAATATCAACATGTATCCTATTGAACCCGATTATGACTTATTGGGATTTATAGAGGAAAATGCCGATATTGCTGACTGGAAACGCGATATCATCCACATTTGTCGTGAAGAGGGCCAATATTTCTGGCCGCAGATTCAAACTAAGATCATGAATGAAGGCTGGGCTTCTTATTGGCATTATACGTTGTGTCATGAATTAGACCTCCCAGGTGAGCTTCACCTACCTATCGTCAAGATGCATAATGCAGTGGTTAGACCGCACATCGGTTCTATTAATCCATATCATCTTGGATTTTATCTATTTCAAAAAATAAAAGAACGTCATGGAATCGACGAGTGTTTCTTGGCACGTGAAGTCTGCTACGATGCGTCATTCTTACGTCAATATCTTACTGAAGAAGACTGCGTTGAACTAAATCTTTTTAGCTATTCTGCGAAGAAGAAGTCAAGCGTCACAGTTGATGATGTTTCAGACGAAAAAGGTTGGAAAGAAGTCAAAGAGGATCTCATCAAAAATGTGTCGGGCGGCTCAATACCTGTCGTATATGTTGATGAAATGAAAAGAGATGGCATGTTGGTTGTAAGACACGAGCATGACGGACGAGATCTTGAATTAAAACATGCCAATGAAGTAGTTGAACACATTAAATGTCTCTGGAATAAGCAGGTAAAATTCTACACTATTGTAGAAGAAGAACCTTGGGAAATTGATTAATCAAATACATGACAATAAGTACAATAAAACCATGAGTATCAAGAAACAACTTCTACAACAAATCAAAACTGCAAGAGAAGAATCGAGTAGAACTCAGAAATTCTCAGGAAATTTGCTGGATTACATTGAAATTGTTGAAAAAGATTCAACAATCGTCAAGTCTGCTCACAAGCGACTTTTTGACGTAATTTCATCGCATGGTTCTTATACTTTGCCGGATTCTGAACCCAGAAAGAGCAAGATCTTCGACGGTGAGCAGATAAAGATTCACAAGTACTTTGAAGGTGAGTTCTTCGGGATGGAGACAGTCGTCGAGAAAGTCATGAGCTTCTTGTCTTCCGCCGCTCACAAGGGTGAAGAATCTCGACAAGTTCTCTTGCTCATGGGACCTGTCGGCGCAGGTAAATCAGCTCTCACCGAGCACATTAAGAAAGCGCTCGAGGGCGAAAAGTATTATGCGCTGAAAGGCGATCCCCACCGAGGCGAACCCCTTCAATTAATTCCTCGATCGCTTCGACCCTCCGTCGAATCCGCACTAGGCGTAAAGATCGATGGTGATATCTCCCCAGTTGCGCGTCACAAGCTCCTCAACGATTATGGAGGAAAATATGAAGATTTTGAAGTCGAAGAAGTTACTTTTTCTCAGCGTGGCCGTCGGGGCGTCGCTTCTGTGCCTCCGATGGATGCAAACTCCCAAGACGTTTCGGTCCTCATCGGGTCAGTCGACATCTCGAAGCTCGACAAGTTTGCCGAGGATGATCCACGCTCACTCTCACTAAACGGTGCGTTCAACGTGGGCAACCGGGGCGTCGTCGAGCTCGTCGAGGTCTTCAAGAACGAGATCGAGTTCCTCCACACCATCATCACGGCAACCCAAGAGAAGAGGGTTCCTTCACCTGGCAAGTCGGACATGTTGCACTTCGACGGTGTCATCCTCGCTCACTGCAATGAGGCCGAATGGAACAGATTTAAGTCAGAACACACAAATGAAGCCATCATGGATCGCATTGTGAAGATATCTGTACCTTACTGTCTTGAACTCAATCAGGAGATAAAAATCTACGAGAAGATGTTGGGTAAATCTGAATTCACATCGCACATCGCACCGCATACCTTAAAGATTGCTTCAATGTTCTCGGTGATGAGTCGTCTTAAAGATTCTGCCAAATGTGATATCCTCACGAAGATGAAGATCTACAACGGCGAAGATGTTCTTGAAAAAGGGCGAGTGCGCAAGGTCGACATCAAAGACCTACGCGAAGAGGCGAAGCATGAGGGCATGGACGGCATCTCAACTCGTTTCATAACTAAGGCTCTCGATAATGCTCTCACAGCATCTGATAAGAATATGATTACACCGATCTCCGTCATGGATTCATTGACGAAGATGGTAAAAGAACAGCTTGTGGATGAACAGTTTAAGTCAAAGTGCCTTGAACTCCTCCAGAAGACAATTCGCGAAGAATATCTAAAGATTCTCGAGAATGAGATCGCAAAAGCATTCATCTCAGCTTACGAGGAGCAAGCACAATCGTTGTTTGAGTCTTATCTTGATAACGCAGAAGCTCACACCACGAGAACGAAGCTAAAAGACAAAGTCACAAAAGAAGAACGAAAGCCTGATGAACAATTTATGATTTCCATTGAAGAACAAATCGGTGTTACTGGCTCTGCAAAGGACGGCTTCCGATCTGACGTCACAGCATACATGTTTGCAAAAATGAGGCGAGGCGAAAAAGTTATTTACTCTACTTATGAACCACTTAAGAATGCAATTGAATCTTATTTGATTTCTTCTGTGCGGACAATGGCAAGAATAGTGACTAAGTCAAAAACTAGGAATGATGATCAACAGAAGAAGTACAGTGATATGGTTGAAACTATGATAAAAACTTACTCGTATTCTCCGGAATCCGCAGAAGAGATATTAATCTTTGCCGCAAATAATTTGTGGAGGGATTCATGAATAATTTCAACCACTTAGACGTCTCACGTTAATTTACCATACATTATTAGTTACTAACTTTAGAAAACCGCATACTTAATTGTATGCGGTTTATTTATTTAGCAAAAAACTTGTTAGATGGCAAGTGTTACGTAGGACAAACGAAAGATTTTAAAGAAAGAGTAAGAGGACATCTTAAAGAGGCAGAGATTGGTAAAGGTTTTAAATTCCATGCTGCAATTAGAAAACACGGAAAAGAAAACTTCATATTTGAAATAATAGAGGAATGTGATGATGATCTCGCAAATGAAAGAGAAAAAATCTGGATAGAAAGATTTGATTCTTTCACGAGGGGCTATAACCTCACCACTGGCGGTGATTGTTGCTTTCAATTTTCAGAAGAAACGATACAAAAAATTCGTGAAGCAAATTCGAATTCGTCTGATGAACAACGATATATCAAAGGTTCTGCTTTTCGTGGCAAGCACCTTTCCGAAGAGCACAAGCAAAAGCTTCGTGAAGCCAACAAGGGTAAAAAACCCCCTCCGCATTCCGAAGAAACTCTTCGTAAAATGTCAGAATCCATGAAGGGAAAGAACGTCGGCCCTAAATCCGAAGAACACCGTCAGAAACTCTCCGCAGCTCACAAGGGTAAGAAGCTCTCCGAGGAGCACAAGGCGCAGCTGCGTGAATACAGGGCTTCAGAAGAGACGCGACGCCGTTTGTCCGAGGCAGGAAAAGGCAGAGTCGTGTCTGAGGAGACTCGTCGAAAAATGTCAGAATCCATGAAAGGAAAGAAGTTCGACTCTCCTTCTCAAGAGACGATTGAAAAAAGAACTGCAAAAACAAGAGGCAAAAAGAGAACCAAAGAACAAAAACAAAGAATGAGAGATGGTTGGGCTCGTAAACGCGAAGAAAAACAAAGATCATTAGAGGCGCAAGGTCTACAAGAAAACTCTTCTAGTTAACTAAAATAAAGGCCGGTAGTTTTCTTCTTACCGGCCTTATTTGTTTTTATTTTTTAAATGTCTATATGCATAAACGACGCCTGGAATCACAAATGTCCATGGTGTCAGTAGTAGAATACTAACTATCAAACCTTTTGTGCCCATGTTCTAAAAATCATAGTTAATTTATTTTATTTGTTTGATTCGACGTACAATTAAGCATACGTATCTATGTTGTCAAATTTAATTTATCTTAAAGAAGTAACACATGAACACATGCAGCAATAAAGTGCGTATTATTTTAGTATCTTTTGCAATTGCTCTTATGGGGTGCGTATGCGCCCGACCCAACATAAAAACTTCTTCACAAGATGAAGGCAGAAAAAACTTTATTAGAGATCTTGAAAGCAGAACAGTTGCACTAGTGACAGATGATGGTTCTGGCAAATTAAAGCCTTATTGCAGTGGCGTATGGATAGACGGCGAAAAATTCCTCACAGCAGCACACTGCGTCAATAATAAATTATTGTCTTTTTATATGACGAAAGAGGATCTTGAAGCCGGGAATACACTGAGCGATGGCACTTTAAAATTAGCTTCTTTAATAAAAATTAGCGAAAGAGATGACTTAGCACTCTTTTTAGTGCCCAATAAAATTTCTAAAGAACCAATTCAAATAAGCAAAGATGACCCTTGGGTTGGAATGCGGCTTCACATAATAGGTCACACGTCAGGAATGTGGTGGTCTTACATAGAGGGTTTAATTTCAGCAAGCACAAAATCTACAATCAACGAAAACAGAGTTGGTTCGATACAAGTATCTGCACCTGTCTGGATGGGTAATTCTGGTGGTGGTGCATTCGATGAGCAGGGTAGGCTTGTGGGTTTGTGCTCGTGGATGATAGTTTCTGCACCGAATATTAGTTTCTTCATCCCCGCAAGCGTGATAGAAAATTTCTTAAAAAATTAGAATTTTTTCACGACAATACCAAACTTTTCTAGGTCGTCAATATTGAATGCATACCATCGCTCGAGCGTTTTGTCCCATGAATTGACCGTTTTCTCGTTAATCATCTCTTTAAAAGTGCAAATAGACTGCGTTTGTTTTCCGCTGACTTTCTTAGATACAAGAAAATCTTGACCCACTGACACAGTCCACTTCCCCTCGACTACTGCATCTTGTAGAATTTGAGCTGCAATTTTTCTGGGTCGCGGCTTTCTTGGTGCCCTCTCTTTCTTTTCTTTGACTGCTTCTTTTCTCTTAATTGTCATTCTGTTGTCTCCAATGCCAATACCACGTCAAGGCGTGATCGTTGGGTGCGCTTGATGGCATCTTGTTGAGCACGAATATATCCCAAAAA
>Ga0194127_10001690_pt1 | contig 31919 bp, 44 predicted proteins | sample TA2KigC100mmetaG_FD_148624 | JGI IMG/M metagenome (GOLD analysis project Ga0194127, IMG submission 148624) | Freshwater microbial communities from Lake Tanganyika, Tanzania - TA2015036 Kigoma Deep Cast 100m | ecosystem: Environmental > Aquatic > Freshwater > Lake | place: Tanzania: Lake...
CGTCACGCGCGACGCGCGCCGAGTCGGCGCCCGCGGCCAGGGCCAGGGCCGGCCCGAGGGCTTCCACGCGCCGGGGATCCTCTCCCAGGCCCAGGGAGACCGCATAAGCCCACACTTGCGGCCCGTCATAGAGCAAAGAGACCATGGCCGTAACGCGCCGCGCGGATAACGTAGCTTGCAACAACGCGGCCACAAAGGTAGCTTCCCCTTGTCCGTTGGGCGGGGTGGTTGCGGGGGTCCCGGTCTGAAAGTCGGTCACGGTCGCACCTCCGCAAGCCCTACACGGGCCACAGGGCCGCCGTAGGGCTTTACTGGGGCGTTTGCGCGCGCGGGGCCGTGGTTTTTATCGCTTGCGCCCGCTACGGGGCTTGTAGGCCGTCCTACGGGGCCGCTTTCTGCCAGGCCGGCCCGGTCGGGGGAAAGTTGCGTCATGGCTGTTTGCCTCCGCTTGCAAACAATAGGGCCGTGTCCGGCCCTCGCAGGCAGAACACGGCCCTATTGTGGCAACCCAGCCGCGCTATGGTACACTTTGCGCAGCCTGCCAGCGCGGACCGCTCCGCCTGGTGGGACGCGGCGGGGTCAGTGCTCGTAACACTGGCCCCCCGGTCGCGAATGCTTACTTTTTCTCGCGGCGCGCGCTGTACTCCGTAAAGTCAACCGCGCCCTTTTCTTTCCGAGCCGCCGCGGCGTCTGCCGCGTCTTCTGCGTCCTCTGTGTCTAGCAACCCCTCCGCGGCCAGCTCCGCGCGCACTTCACTGTAAGGCCGGCCCAGGCTGGGGTCACGCTTCCAGGCTTCATGCGCCGCGGCCGCGCGTTGAGCTGCCGCCGGGTCTTCTTCGTCTTCCAATCCCTGATAGGTCTCTGGCCCCGTCTTGATCGCCACGCGCAGGATACGCACCGCTTCATCTTCCGCGCGAACATGGTAGATCACGCGCCAGCGCCCAAACTTGATCTTGAAGTAATCCGCTTCGCGCAGTTCTTCCGCGTTTGCGGGTCGTGGATCGCGCGCCAGCCCTTCGATTGTGCGCTTGAAGAGCTGCCGGTAGTACCCCGGCGCGGTGCGTAGCGCGCGCTTGGCTTCCTCGCTGTACTCAAGCCGGTAGTGCACCTAGCGCCTCCAGGGATTCGATTTCTGCCCATACGTCGTCATGGGAGTAAACCGGTTCCCGGCCGGCGTCTATCCGCCTTTCAAGGGCTACTACCTCGCGCAGATCGCGGGCATCTTCAAGCGCCTCTGCGATGTAGTCCTTGAGGGCCAGCCGCACAACATCTGACACGGTTTCCCCGCGCAGTTTCGCCACTGCTTGGGCTTGCGTCCGCAATGGTATAGGGATCTTCACAACAAGGTTGCCGGTCTGTGTGGTCATAGCTGCCCCCCTCGATAACGCTGTAATTACGTAGTGCTGATTCTAACCTATAATGTATCACGTTGTCAAGTGGGAGAATTGCCCGCAAGTTGCAAGCTGTAGCAAGCGCACTGAGGATAGAGACCCGCCCGATTGCGCACGCAATCACCCGGCGCGCGGAAGATCACCCCAGGGGTGAAACAGTCCCGCCCGCGCGCCGAGCTGTCCCCCTGGTCAGGCCAACAGTCACCGCACCGCGCGCCACAGGCCCGCCCGCGCGGTCATGTGTCCCTCGAGCCGCCCGGATCATCCCCTAGGGCCGGCCCACTGGTCACCGCGCGGGCCGCAACCGTCCCCGATTGCACGCGCCCCCTTGCGGGGTTTTGGGGTGTTTGCACGCAAACGCCGCGCAGATCGCCGCGGCCAGTGCGATAACAGCGCGCGGGAGAGGGCCCGCGCGCCTGGTCAGATCAAAGTCTTGGGCGCCTCATAGGGCACGTGGTAAGCGATATTTGTCAGGTAAGGAGCTGCCCGCGTCGTTGTGCGTGCAATTTAGACAAGGGTGCAAGACCATGATCGCCGCCGTTTCCGCGTCATGGGTGTCATAGTGCTTGAAAGCGGGGAAGACTTGCCCGACATACGGCGCGCAATCTGTCAGGGTCAGCAAGTCCACTTGCCAGCCGCGCGAGTTGGGCGCGTTCGCCAGTATAAACGCGCCCAATCGGTCAGAAAAGGGATAGTACCTACTTGGCCGCAACAAGCCGCAGTGCTCAAGAATCCGGTCGCACACGTCGCGCGTCGATTGGCCCACGTAAAGCACGGTTGCGCCGTCCCGGATCACATAGACTTGGGGCCGCTCTTTGTCCAACTCAGGCCGCCGGCCGGTCAAAATCGCACCTAGCAACAGGGTTTGCATAGCTCGCCTCTTCTCACCTGGTCAACGCGCCGGCCGCCGCTCCCGCGGGTTGTAGTCCACAAAGTCAACCGCCGTGTTGTCATCTTGTTCAAGCGCGCCGATATAGCGCGTGGTGGTCTTCGGGTCCGCATGGCCCAGCATGGTTTGCACCAAGAGCAAGGGCGCGCCGTTGTCGTATGCGTTGCGGGCGCAGGTCCGGCGTAGATCATGGGCCGCTAGTCGGTTAGGGCCGGTCAGGGGCGCCAGGTCGGCCGCCGCCCCATATTCCGCGACCAGCCGGCCCACAACGGACGCGTTGACGCAGGTCAGGGCCACGGCGCCGCCCCGGTTCACACTCCGAAACACACAGCCCGCCCCGAGGCCGATCACCAGCCCGGCCGCGTCCTGCCAGGCCGTCAAACTCTTGTAGAATGGGTCAGCCACCTTGACGCGCCGGGTCTTCTGCCCCTTGCCGGTCAGGACCAGCCACCAGCGCCCGCCGTCCTGTCGGAAGTCAGTCAGGTCCAAGCCGGCCACTTCGTCACGCCGCCCCCCCGCATAGAGCATGGCGTCAAGTATAGCCAGGTCCCGCTTGCCCTTGGGGGTGGTCACGTCTACCGCCGCGCGCAGCTTGCGCACTTCCGCCGGCGTCAAGCGCCGCCCCGTGGGTTGCTCGTCGCGCTTCTGTTTCTGGTGATAGGGGGCTAGGCCCAGGGCTTGCGCCTGGTCCCCGGTCAAGACGTTATCGCGCAGTGCGACGCGTAGGAAGGTTCGGACCGCGTTGACGCGTAGGCTTGCGGTTTCGGCCCCGTCGCCTGCACTCTCCCGCGCCGCCCGGAAGCCGTCAAGCACGCTGGGATCCACCAGCCGCAGGACCGCCGCCGGGCCGTTGAAAGTCCAAACTGTGCGCCGGCCATCTTCACCGGCCAGGGCAAACGGCCGCCAAGCCGGGGCCAGCTCCGCGGGGATCACGTCCCCGCGCGTTGCGTCCAGGTAGCTCAGGAAGAGGCCCGCCGCGGTCAGGTACGCGCGGCGGGTATGCTCTGACCGGCCGGCCGCGGCCAGGGTTGCGTCAACCAGCTCCCCGAGGGGGCGCCGCAGAGCCGCGGCCGGCGCAACCGCCGATAGGTCAGCCAGCGCAACCAGGCCATCAAGCTCTGCCGCTTCCGAGGGGATCACCAGCGCCGTAGTCATGGGATCGCCGCCTTTCGGAAATAGTAACCGATAACAAGACTTATCGCTTACTATTCTACACCCTAAGACAAGTCCTGTCAAGGGGCCGCAAGTCGCGCGCTTGCGCCTATGCGCCCCGGATATACTCCAAAAGCGCCTTGCGTTCTACCCGCCATTCCTTGCCGAGCTTGAAAGCGCCGGGTAGCTCACCGTTGCGCGCCCAGTCCTTGACGGTCGTCTCACTGACCCGCAAGAGCAAAGCCGCTTCCGCCGGGGTCAGGATCGCGGGCAGGGCGTCAAGATCGGTCGGGATCACCGCCGCCGGCGCGGGCTTGACGGGGGCCTGGTCAACCACGTTGCAACCCTTCGGGCACTGCCAGTAACCCGCCGGGAGTCGGCCGCCCGCGGTCGGGGGCTGTATGTCCCAGGTCGCGCCGCACTGCCCACAGGTCAGGCGATACGCGCCCCAGGCTTCGGTCAGGGTGACGTTGTGCGCGGCCAGGGTCGCGCTCAGGGGTCCTTTCGGTCGGGCCATCGGATAAGCTCCTTTCAGGTCAGGAAGAGAGAGAGGGGCAGAGCTCCGCGCGGCCCTGCCCCCAGGGTGTCAGTATGCGCCGGCCGGGGCCGGTTCGGCCTGTCCCGCGCGGGCCGCCTTGCGCGCGGTCACGTCCGCAATCCACACGGCCCACATATCGCCAGCCGTCACGGGGTTGTGCTCGCGCTTGCACACGTCATACGCGTTGCGCGCGTGCTCGAGCGCCTGAAAGCAACCTTGCTCGAAACCCCAGGCAATGGCCGCGGCCGCGTTCGGGAAGCTGGCCGGGGTGGTCGCTTCGATGCGCTTTTGGTCGGTTTCGGTCAGCCCGTCATAGACCGCCTTTTCGATTGCTTCGGGCATCCCTTCCCACGTCCCCGAGGCGTCCCACACGGTCACGCCCAAACGGCCGCGCCGCGCCCAGTCCACATGCACGCCGCGCCGGCCGTGCTCTTCCACAACGCGCAGCATCATGTTTAGGGACCTGGTTAGCCGGGCAAGTTCGGTCCGAGAGACCGTCGCCGTCTCTACCTCGTTGGCTTGCGCGTCCCGCCCTTCTTGCAAGTGCCAAACCCACAGGCAGTCAGTACCCCAGCCGGTCACCGCGTCTTGCAGTAAGCGCATGGCCAGGGCCTTGTCCTTGAAGGCCGCGGCGCGGTTCTTGTTGCGGCCGGCGTCATTGTCCAGGATCGCCCGCGTCACGAGGGGCGCCAGGATCGCGGTCAGGGAGTCAACGCAGATCGTCTTGACATCCGAGCCGGGCATATTGGCGCGCAGCAGGGCCGCGATACGTTCCGGGGTCACGTTGTCGGCCGGGGCTTCGCTCAGGGCGTAGACGTTGCCGCCGGCCAGCCGGGTAACTTCCTCGAAACGATGGTCAGCGTCAACCGCCAAGATCGGGCCGCGCATCCGGGCCGCAAAGGTAGACTTCCCCGAGCCGGGGAAGCCGTAGAGGCCCCACAGTCGCCGGGGGTAGCCGTTGGTCTGCATCTTTGGGAAAGTCATCTTGTCACCTCCGTTCCGCTTGCATGGCTTGCAGCTCCGAGAGCAAGCCGACAAACACCGCGACCGCCGTATGACGCCAGCCGGCCGCCCACATGTTGAAATGCTCGCAGGCATTGTGCGTTGTCAGATAGCCCCGCTGGGGGGCCGGGGGATACTCCCCCAAGACCACTTGGCCGCAGAAAGGGCAGGTTGCCGTCTCCCGGTCTTTGGCATAGTCAAACACCGCTTCAACTTGCTTCCACATCGGATCACCTCGCACACTCTGCCAGGCCCAGCCCAGGGGATCCACCCCCAGGCCGGGCCGGTTGGGTCAGTGCTTCACTTCCGGGCCGATGGTCAGCACGTAGAGGCCGAACCAGCGCCCCCGGTTCTGTTGGGCGATACGTTCCCGCCGGATCACGGCCAGGCCGTTGTCAATCATCCAATCGCGCAGGTCGGTCAAGCTGGCGTCCGCTTTCGCCGGGCGCCAATCCTGGCCGCCGGGCTTGACCTCGAATTCGTTACCCGTCGGGCCGTAGTCCCCCCGGAAGTTGTCCAGGGGGTCAAGGGCTTTCTCGGGGCTGTAGGTCGGAGACCAAAACTTCACTTGCAAGGACCCCCGGAAGGGGGCGCCGGTCGTCTCAGTGAGCATAGCCGGCCCCCTGCCAGTTGCGGGGCACGTAGCCGAGCTGGTCAACGCAGAACGCAACCCAGGCCGTCTTTTCGGCCAGGGTCATACCGTTGCCGGCGTCACGGAAGCCGGCCCGCTTCGCTTCGGGTTGGAAGTCGTGAACCATGCCGCCCGTCAAACGGATGAAAACGCCGTCGGCGTATTGCGCTTTGGCCGGGTCATGGGTTACAATGTTGGCAATCATCGGAAGGTCTCCTTTCGGTGGGTCAGGGCCGGGGGTCTCATCTTGGCGGGTGGTCCCCCGGTTTCGCTTTTCTATCCTCAGTGCGCTTGCTGCCCTTCGGTTTGCCTCTCCCCAGTCGCCTGTCCTGTCCGGGTTTCCCCTTCGTTTGGCTTCGTCGGTCTCTCGGGTTTTGTTGGGCCGCTTGCGTTATTCTGTTGTGTTACTGTCGTTATTGTACCATAGCTTTTCTTTTTTGTCAAGGGGTTTCAAGACCAGTTTTATAAACTCGTGGGGCCAAAACGAGGGGCAAATCTACGTATGCTACGGTCGCGAGTTACGGGGTCAGTTGTCGCGAGTTACGGGGTCAGTTTGTACACGGGGCGCCCGGTCTACCTGGTAGGCATAGCAATTTTGTTCTAATCCGGGCGCAAGTCGGGAGAGCCGCCGCGCCGTTTGCCGGGCGCGCCGCGCCGCCACGGGCCGGGCGGAAGCCGCCGCGCGGGGCCGAGCCGGCCAGGTCAACCGCGCGGGCGCAGTCGCCGCCCGCCTCTCGCCGCCCTGCCCAGGGGGCCGGCCGGGAGAGGACGGGGGCGCAGCGCGCGCCGAGCTGGCGCAAAGCGCCGCCGCGTGCGACCGATCACCGCGCGCCGCCCATGGGGGAGGGGGGATCAAATCTCGGGGATCCTCAAGCGTAGACCGTTGCGGCAGGCTGATTTTTCCGTGTACGAATTCAGGGGGTGGGGGGTGTGGGCGCAATCGCGCCAATAAGCCCGCGCACTTGCGCAAATGAGCATAGGGGGGTGTGGGCATATCGCGCCCCGAGGGGTTGGCCCATCGCGCCAGAACACGCGCCCCATAGCGCCCGCACAGACGGGCCGTAGGGCGTTTTCTGCGGGCTATAGGTCAAATCATACGGGTTGCCCGTGTTGCGCCCGTCCTAGACCCGCTACGCGCGTCACGCGGGCGCGCCGTCGTCAATCACAAACGCCACGGGCCGCTTGCGGATCACCAGCCGGCCGGCGTCTACCTGGTCAAGCGCGTGCTGTAGCAGGAAGGACACGAGAGAGCTATCATACAGCTCGTGCTCGTTGGCCAGCATCTTGACCCGCGCCGCCACGTCGGGCGATAGGCGATAGGTCCGGTTCACGTATCCAGGTTCACTTGTGGTCATCTGCAACCCCTCTACTCTGCCGATTCTTCGTGTCATCTTGGTTCCAACTTGGCCCCAACTTGGCCGCAACTTGCCGAGCCTTTCCGCTGCCTTGTCAGCCCCGCGCGGCCGCCTTTGGGGTTGCCTTGCTTAGGGCTTGCTTATGGTTTGCCCTGGTCTTGCCCCCCTTGCCAGCCCCCCAGGGCCGGCGCGCGCTTTTCGCTCAATTTCGCGGTCGTGCGCGCGGAGCTGCCGCCACGGTCTACACCTTGAGACCTCAGACTTTTGACCCGCCCTCCCCCGTGACCTGGTGGGCCTGCCAGTCGGTCACCGCGCGGTCAAGGTACGCCGGGCACAGGTCAACCCCCACGCCCAGCCGGCCCGCGCGGGTCGCTTCCCAAACCGTGGTTGCCGTCCCCGCGAAGGGGTCAAGCACGGTGTCACCGGGATAGCTCAAGAAGTGGATCACCCGCCGCGGGATCTCCGCAGGAAAGGGCGCGGGATGCCACTTTGACCGCGCGGGTTGCACTTCCCAAACACTGACCGTCGCTTCCAGGAACGTGTCCCGGTCTATCAGCTTGGGGCCAGGCCGGCGCGCGTTGCCCTTGTGGGCCAGGATCACCACTTCGTAACAGTCCCGCAAGCTGGGATCACTGGCCGAAAGCCAAGACCCCCAAGCCGTGCTACCGCGCGCCACCGCGCCGCCCTTATACCAGATCACCTTACCGCGCAAGGTGAAGCCGGCCGCTTGGAGGGCGCGCGCCGTGTCGTCTCCGAGGGTCAGATAGCCCCCGTTGCCGGGCCGGCCGTAACCGTCGGGCACGTTGACCGCAATCCGCCCGCCCTCGCACAGGACCCGGTAACACTCTGCCCAAGCGCGCGCCATGTCGGCCAGATAGGCCGCATACGTGGGCCAGCTCGCATACTCCTTGCGCGCGTTCCAGTAGGGCGGGGACGTGACCACGAGACCCACAGAGCCGCCGGCCAGGGCGTCAAGGTTGCGCGCGTCCCCCTCATAGAGCCGGGCGCCCTCTCCCTGCCAGTGCAAGCGCATAGCTGGAAGCGTTACGTTTGCGCGCCCGATAGGCCGCTTGTTTCTCCGAGTCGGAAGCATAGACGCGCGCCCGCATGGTCAGGGCAGATCGTCAAAGGGCAGGTCAGCGCCGCCGGCCGGATCACCTCCGAGGGGATCACCCGCGCGCCTGGTCAGCTTGACGGGTTGCGGCCGGGCCAGTTGCAAGCCTGGCCGCCGTTGGAGCTTGACCGTTTCCCCTCGTTGGAGCTTGACCGTTGCGGGAGCTGGGGCCGGATCGCCGCGCAGATCGCCCCCGCCGGCGTCCTCTTGCCCGCCCGGATCACCCCCGGAAGCTGCCCGAAGCGCGCCCGGATCATCCCCCAGGCCGGCCCCGTCATGGCCCGGATCACTCCCGAACCAATCCCGAAAGTCATGCAAAGAGAGGATCACCCACGAGTCACGCGCGCCGCGCTCGTGCGCGACCACAACCCCGAGCCGCGCGGGGCCAGCTTGCGCCCGCACTCTGCCCAGGGCCAGGTCAATCCAGCCGGGAAGCTGGGCGCGGTGCTTGCACTCCGCAACAATCCAGCCGGCGTCAACGTCGGGGCCATCCTTCCCCGTGGGGCCGGTTCTGCGGCCGCCCAGGGCCGCCGCCGTCCGGCGCTCGTGCTTCTTCCAAGTCGTGTTTGCCATTCTCTACACCCGCCGCACATGGTCTATTTTTGGTCTGCTTTTGGTCTACTTGCGGCCCTTGGCCCAGGCTTTCAGCTATCAAACAGCCCGCCGCCGTTGCGGCCGCCGGCCTTGGCGCGCGTTGGTGTCCCGTTACACCAGCCGTCGGCCGTGCGGTGCGAGTACCACGCCTTGCCGCCGGCGCCCTCGTGCCGAGTCATCTTCACGTCATGCAAGGGGCAGATCGGGTCAGGTTCCCCGCCGTTGCCGCCCTGGTCGCGCGGTAACATCTGCCCCAGGTTGGCCGCAACCCTGGCCGCAATCGGCGCGGCGTAGGGGTCAAGCGGGACATAGCCGCGCGTTTCGAGCTGCCCCAGGGCCTGGTCAACGAGGGCTAACAGCGCGCCGGCGTCCGCTGCCTCAAGGGTCAACTCCGCAATCCAGCCCCGCCGCCGGTCCTGGCAAAAGGTCTTCCAGGTTGCCGTCATGCGTTCCCCCCGTTGGCGCGCGCGGTGCGTTCGATCAAAGCCCCACAAGCCGCGCGCCAAGCCTCATAACTCAAGTAACCGCGCAGGTTGGCCGCGGTCAGCTCTGTGATGCGCGCCCAGGCCGGCGCGGGCAGGTCTTCCAAGATCGCTACGGCATACTCTACCGCGCTGGGAAACTCCGAGCCGGCGCCGTCGGGATCCTCCTTCGCTTTGCGCGTCATGCCGCCCCCGCCCTGGCCAGGCCAGCCGCTTGCATGGGGTTGCCGCGCTTGCAAGGGGTTGTTACGTCATACCCCGCCGGGTGTTGCCGCTCGTGCTCGTGTCCGGGGGTGAAGCGCCGGCCGGCCCAGTCCCGCAGATCGCCCCAGGCCAGGCCCCCCGCGCGTAACGCGTGGAGCTTGCCGAGCCACGCGGCCAGCTTGCCCCGGTAACGCTTCGCGCGCTTGGTTCGGCCCGCGTCCGGGCGTAACAGTCCTTCCCGCTGGGCTTCTTGGGCGAAAGCATAGGGCACGCCGGCGCGCGCTGCCAGCTCCCCCAGGGTGAAGCGTTCGGGCCGCGCGGGCAGGTCGGGCGCGGGGTCGGGGATCTCAGACAGGGCCGCAAAGTGGGGCGCGTGGTCAGGCTTGCGCCGATAGTCAGCGATACTCGCCTGTAACGCGGCGCGGCAATCGGCGGGGTCAAGCGCCTCTGCCAGGTCAGCCGGCCAGCCGGTCAGGGACAAGGCGTCAAGCGTAAAGGCCATGGTGCGCAGATCATCCAGGTTGTAATACTCGCGCGCCAACCGGCCGTAAGTGTCCCAGTGCATCCCGCGCGGCTTGTCCGGGAGAGGATCAAACGGCCAGCCCGGCCCCGTAGGCGCGCCGAGCCGCCGCCGGATCGCTATCATCCGGTTGTCTATGGTCGTCTGGAAGTCGCCGCTTTGGGCCGTCTCATAGGTCAGGTTGTGGCATACGCGGCACCAAAAGCGCGGGCCGCCGTAGATCGTCGCGCAGCGCCGGCCGCACTGGGGACACAGCCACCAGTAACGCCGGCCGCCAAAGCGCGGGGTGGTCACTTCCCAGCGCACAAGGTACGGGGTCACGGGTTGCTTTTGGTAGCTGTAGCTCAGGAAGACCCCGCCGCGGCCGGGGTCGGTTGCCAGTTGCAAAGAGGCCGTTTCCTGCCCGTCGCGCGTCCGGGTCCAGGATATGGTATAGAGCCGCGCGGCCGTCGGGTCCGCAATCCGGGTGAAGACATGATGCGCGCCGAGGGCCAGCTTGTCATCTACCGTGCTCTTTTTCTCCCAGCGATACCACGTCCCCCGCCCCATGACGCCCCCTTTTTGCCAAAATCCACAGTCAACCCGCGCTTTTGCCCGGTCCCTTGAGAGTTTGCCGGGAATTGTCCCACGCGCCCCGCAACCGGGGCATTTCGCCCCGTCCAAGCCCGGTAAGGCTTCAATTTCGGCCTGCATCCGGGCCAAGAGACCCGCAAAAGCCGCCCAAAAGTCGCGGCCGTCTATCTCCGGGGATCATGCCCATGACGCGCGGTTTCGCGGTTCGCGCGGTGTGTAGCCGATCTATCGCCGCAAAAACGCAGCACAGTAGCACGCTAAATATACCGCACTTTCGCGGAGACCCCGTAGACACAAACCGCGCGAACCGCGAAACCGCGGTTATTTGCGCGCCCGAACAACACGCCGTAACTCCTCCAGCCGGCCGCGGTACGGCGCCAGCTCGCTGCGCAGCTCCTCGCCGACAGTCCACAGCCGGCTCTCGTAGCTCTCCACCAGGCTGCGCACTTCCTCCTCGATGGCCGTCAATTCGTCGGCATACGGCGCCACCGCATCATCCCAGGCGCTCTCTGCTGCGGCCCGCGCGCGTGACTCGGCGCGATCCAGCCGGCTCGTCAGGCTCGTGTCACGGTACGGCGCCACCGCGCGGCGCACGATGGCAGCCAGCTCGCCCGGGTGCAGGGCCTCCAGGGCGTCCAGCTCCACGGCGCCCTCGCCGTAGCGGTCCTCAAAATTGCCCTTACGGCGGTCAGTGTCCTTGACCGGAATGCGCGGCAGTTGGAATTCCTGGACTTGCGCCCGGGTCAACGCCAGCGGCTGGAGGGCGATGTCGGCCTCCGGCGCATAGTTGTGCAGCCAGAATTCGATCTGCCGGGCGACCGCTGGCGGCATGTCATCGCCGGCCGGATCAAAGTCGCTGATGTAGAGAATGCGGGCCGGTCGGCCACCGCCGGCGACGCGGTGCAGAAAAGCGATCACGCTGGTGATGCTCAGAAAGCCCAGGCCGGTGACCACATTCATGCTCAGCTCGCGGGCCAGCGGGAGCAGGATGTCGTCCATCGTACTCTTTTCCACCCACAGCTCCAGCTGGTACGGCTGATGCCGCACGTCGTAATCGTAGCCCGAAACGCTGGGCCGCGGCAGGCTCAGGTCTACGCTCAGGTCGATGTCCACGCTCGGCAGGGTCCACTCCACCTCGGCGACGTCCCAGCTCGGCTCTGCGCTCCAGGGCCGGCCGCTGACAAACACGTGTGGGTCCGGGTTGCGATGATCCTCGAATGCCTCCGGATCCACCAGGCCCAGGTAACGCGCAGCGGCGCCGGCGCCGCATAGCCTATTCCAACAGTTCTCGGTGTTCTCGTAGGCTGCGCCGTCGGGCAGCGTGGCGGCGTGCTGGCTCACCAGTTGGTAGTGCACCCGGCGCAGGTGCACACCGGTGCGGTAGCCGAACCGCTGCCACAGCGCGGCGAACCACTCGGCGGCGCTCCGCTGGGCCGGCTGTCCACAGTAAAACGGGTCATTCTGCGGCGCCAGCACGATGAGGTCTTTTATGCTCTGCCGGCGCTCCTTGGCCAGCGTCTTGATCTGCTCGTAGTCGTAGGCGCGCGGTGGCATCAGGCACCTCCCGCCAGCAGCGGCAGCCGGTCGGCCGCGCGGTAGACTTCATCAGCAGGTACCCGCCGCGCGGCGGGCGTCTTGGACCGTGCCGGCGGTGACTGGCGCGCGGGTGCGGGCGTAGTCGGCCGCGCGGCGACCGGCTCCGGTGCACCCAGGAGCTTGGTGATGGCCTCCCGGTGCGGCAGCAGCCACCGCTCCCGCAGGTCGTGCCATTCCTGCTCGCTCAGCTCATCACCCTTCACCAGGCGCCAGCCGGCTGACTGGGTGCGTTCCAGCCGCGCGGCGCAGCAGCGAATGCCGTTCAGGGCGCCGTACACGCCCTCCGGATCTGCGGCATCCAGGCGCCAGGCCCGGCCCAGCAGGTCCTCCCAGCGGTCGTGGTCGGCGACCAGGTCAGGGCGTGGATCCGTCCAGGGAGGCTCCGGTGGCGCCGGCGTGAAGGTGCCGTAACGCTCCAGCCAGGTGCGCAGCGCAGCAAATTCATCGCCCGGCGTAGGGTGTACTTCACCCACAGCACCCGGCGATGTATACCCTACAGCCTGCGCCGGCGGCGACTCGGCGGGCGCCCAGTCCAGCGGTAACGACGGCGCGGTAACTGGGCTCATGGCGACCTCCCGTCAGGTGTTACCGCTGTAACTGTGTAACTGCTGTTTTCGATACACACGTATACCAAATTTCTACCGCGCGCGCGCGGTGTCTCAGACTGGCATCCATGGGCGTTTTCAGCCCGTTTCGGGCCGGCGGGAGGCTCCCAAGCCCGCGCGCGCGCAAGGTTGTATTTAAGTACATGTGCGATCTCAAAATCAGTTACACAGTTACACATGGCGACTTTGTGAGGGCGCTTAGGGCGCTTAGAAGAAGAGCATCGCGCAAAAGTGTAACTGCTCGCCTCCCAACAGCAGTTACAACAACAGTTACAAACTGCATAACAGTTACAAGTGCGGCGCTCAGGAGGTCGGCTGTGCATCGTCGTCCTCCTCGTAGCCGGGCCATTCGGTGATAGGTTTCAGGTGCAACACGCGCTGGACGTCTGCGCCGGCGCGTAGCAGCTTGGTCAATTGTCCCTCGCTGTGGTCGGCGATCACGCCCAGACTGTTGAGCTGTGCGTACAGTGTGTTCTTACTGATGCCGCCCAGCCCATGCGGCCGCAGGAGGTTGTCCACGGCCGCGCGGCTGATGTCCGGCGCCAGGTAGACGGACTCGTCCTTTTGGTCGCGCCAGCCGACATAGCGGTCCGGCGCTTCACTGCAGGTGCTGCCCTTCGGCACCAGCACCTTTTGCCCGGTGATGATCAGCTCGCGCAGCGCGTCCAGGAAGCGGATAGCCTCCAGCGCGGTCGTGGTGCGCTGGGCCATGTCGCCGGCGATGGTGGCCAGGCCCGCGGCGTGGGCAGCCTGGTGCTCGCGGGCGATCTCGCCGATGGTCGGGTGATGGCACAGCACCCACCAGGTCAGTTGGCTGGCGGCCAGGTTGGACGCGACGCGCAGCGGGTTAGACATGTGGGCCTGCTCAGCGCACAGCCCGGCGGCCCATTCGGCGCGGGTTTTCTCGAACATGCCGGCGGCCTGGGTGATGAACGGTGTGCTGTCGGCGCTCTCCAGCCAGCGGATCCACTCCCGGCCGATGGCAGCCAGGTGCTGGCGGTCGGTCTGGGCCTGGGCCAGTGTCGGGTTGTCTTGGCCGTGCTGCCACTCGAAGGGCACCACCAGCACCCGGGCCAGTGATGCGCTGTCGTCCGGCGGCACGTCCTCGCCGGTGAAGATGGGAAACGTGAATACGGGCTTGGTGTCGCGCAGCTCGCTGGCGCGGTTCAGGCGTTCCTTTTCGCCACCCTCCAGGATGTTCTGGATCAGGTTCACGAAGTCGCGCGCGCCACCGCCGGTCGTGGGCTTATAGTTGTCCACCAGCAGCGGGAGGTCGTGGGCGTGGGTGGCCAGGGCCATGATGGCGTTGCGGGTGGCGCCCTCACCCCACTTGATCAGCATTTCGTCGCTGGCGAACAGCGGCCCGTATATGCACATGGCAGCCTGGGCCCAGCTCGTCTTGAGGCTGCCGGTGCGGCCGGCGATGAACAGCGCAAAGCGATCATTCTCCCAGCCCGCGCGGCGGGCCAGCGCGGCCAGGAAGATGGCGCTCAGCGCGACGGTAGTGCGTTCCGGCTCCAGGGCTGCGATGAGGTTGCGCAGCGCAGCCCGGCCCAGGTTCAGGTCGGCGGCGGCGGTGATGGCGTAGGGCAGCTTGCGCGGCAGGGAGATGTGCGTACCGGCGGGCTCATGGCCTGGGATCAGGAAACGCCCATCAGCCCAGCCGGTGCGCTCGTAACGGCGGGTCTGCGTCACGTCCGTGCTGAGCAGTTGGATGGCCGGCCGCAGGTGCTTGGTCATGCTCGCGCGCACCGGCGCCAGTGCGCCGGCGGCCTGCGTCAAGGCAGCCTGGAGAATGCGGTCGTCGGCGAATTCCAGCGCGGCGACCTCCAGGTGGACCGGGCGACTCTGGGCGGTCTGCCCGTCCAGGATGAACCACCGCCGGCCGTCCTCGGCGATGGCCTCCTCGGCGATGCGCACGTCGAAGTCGGCCACCACGCTGCGCATGGGCAGCCCGGTGGCCTCGGCGATGGTCACCCGGTAGATCCGCTGCCCGTCGGCCTCATACGGCACGCCACTAGGCAGGTCGCCATGGCCATTCGGGCTGGTGACGGTGGCCTGGTCGCGCACGGCTGACTGCCAGCGGCGCTCGATCTCCTGCGGTAGGCCCAGCCGGCGCAGCGCGCTGCCGATCTGCTCCAGGTCCTTGCGGCGCAGCCCGGCGCAGCGGTCGATCAGTTCCCACGCTTTGGCCTCCAGTGCGGTGCGCTCCGGCTTGCTGCCGTCCTCGGGCTGGAGCTGGCGCAGTTCGGCCAGGAGGTCGTCCAGGCTGGCGCGCGGCGGCTCCGGCTCCGGCGACTCTGTAGGGTGCACATTCTGCGCTTGGGTCGGCTGGGCTGTATACCCTACAGCCTGGCGCCCGTTGCCGCCGGTGCTCGCCGCGCGGCGCTCCCGCCAGCCCGGCTCCAGGAGGTCGCGCAGGTCGTGCCAGGTGCGGCCGGTGCAACTGTTGTGATGGCAGCCGGCCTCGATGGCGCCGCTCTTGAATTGCACGATGTAGGCTGAGCGGTTGCGGTGCTCCGGGTTCCATGGGCACGTGCGCAGGATCCAGCGGGCGCCGCTGCCACCCTTGTGCGTCCACGCCACGCCCTCCTCGGCGTCCAGGGCCGGGTGTGCGTCGATCCATTTCTGGATGTCGAAAGACTCGCCGGCGTAGGCGCCCGCGCGGGCGGTCGGGCGCACGGGCTGGGCCGGCTCCGGCGGCACGGTGGCGGCCATGGCCTTGAGCTGCGCAGTCGGCACGGTCACCAGCTCGGCGGGCGCATCCAGCACCCGGGCCTGGCGGTGCGGGCGGTCGGGTACGTCGTCACCCTTGTGCACCCAGGTGCCCGGCAGCTTGCCGATGCGCGCGGGATTGTATAAGGTTTGATCCACCACGGCCCGCGCGCTGTTATAGCGCAGGGCCAGGGCTGCCAGCACGTCATCCACCAGGCCGGCATCGTCGGCCGGCTCCTCGATGCGATACAGCAGCCAGGCGCCGTTACCGCTGTCCAGCAGGACCGGCTCCGGCCACCCGCGCTGGCTCAGGTCGTCTCGCACGCGCCGCGCGATGGCGATGGCATGGTCGTGCTCGGTTGCGGTGCTGCTGATGTCCTTGACGGGCCGCTCGGCGTCGATGTCGATGGGCAGCCACCGCCGGCGCAGCACGTGGCTGTCGCTGGTCGTGGCGCCGGTCTGCTTTTGGCCTTGCACCCGGTTACAGCAGCGGGCCAGGAGGTCACGGTTGACCGGGTTCAGGGTGATGTAGGTGCCCTTCGCGTACGGCAGCGCGGCGGCGTCGGCCGCCAGCTTGTCCAGGTCGTCAAAGTAGCCGCTGATGACGTGCGGCGCTTTCCAGGTCGGCTCGGTGGCGTCCAGCGCGCGCAGCTCCACCACTTGGCCTGGCTCTGCCAGCAGGTCCAGGAAACGTCGGATCTCGGCCTGGTCGGCCGGGTACTGTTTGCGCTCAGCCACGGTACCCTCCTCGCCGCGCGGCGGCGTAGGCGAAACGGCTGAGGGCATCGGCCCGGGTGTTCTGCTCGCGCGGCACCCACTCCAGCCGGCCGGTGCAGCCCGCCAGGCGGGCGCGCACTTCATCGCGCAGCCCACGCAGGTGGCTGGCGTTACACTGCCAGTGGCCGGCGACTTGCTCCACCACCAGCTTGGAATCGGTCTGGATCAGGATGTCGGCCAGCTCGTGGCTGATGGCCCAGTCCAGCGCGGCCAGCACAGCCTGGTACTCGGCGACATTGTTTGTGGCGCCGGGTCCATGGCTGACACAGCCGTGGTCGCTGGCGATCTCCCGGGCCTCCTCGGCGATGGCCACCCACGCCCAGCACGCCCAGCCGCCAGGGTTGCGCGGCTCGCACAGCCCGTCGGTTTGTATGACAATTCGCTCGTGTTGACAGGAGGGCAGAACGGTAGTAAGATGAGGGTGTCCGTTGCCCGCAACTTGACCGTTGCCCGCCGTCGCCCAGACTGTGCCGCCAGCCTGGGCCGGTGTGTTTAATGGGCCCATCTTCGCACCTCACGCCATAGCGTACAGCCTCATGTCGGCCGGCGGCGTGCCGCTTTGCCCGCCGGTGTCACTCTCCACGGTGCGCAGCAGGTGCGGCACCGCGGTTTTGATGGCCAGCCGCGCGGCCATAGAACGGTTGCCCTCCGCTCGCAGGTCGGCGTACTGGTTCAGCAGCTCGTAGGACTCATCGTCCAGGGTCACGGTCACCGGTTTGTCCCGTCGCATCATTGACCACCTCCATCCTCTCAGCTCAGCTTGCACGGAAACGGGTTAACAAAAAAGGAGAGACGCGCGCGTACAGGGCCTTGCGGCCGTGGACGCTCATGGTGTCTCTCCTCTGTGGGTTTCGGGTTGTGTTTACGTGTGTTCTATGCGCTTGGCACGGCACCGGCGCACCGCTGTGCGCTGCTCCTGGCTGAGGAGGTCCGCAGTGCGTGCCTGCTTGGGTCGTGTCATAGACTAACATACTTCTGCCCATCGCGCAAATGTTCCAGTTACATAACCGCGCGACCAGGGCCAAAAAAACGGACCGGGCGACGCTGCGACCGGTCCGGGATATGCTACGCTCTGCGTATGTGGTGCCACCTAAGCACTTTTATAAGTCCCTTGTCAAAGGACTTGTAAAACCTAACATGCTGTGCTATAGTATGACATTGTCACACACGACAGTATGGCGCCGACTCATTAGCACCCCGTCCGCCCCGCGCCGCTGTCATCCTTAGCCCACTACTCTGGTCGCCGCCAGTAGTGGGCTTTTGTTTGTATTACGTTCTCATTCTACCACAACAGACAGTACACCGCAACTCCGTTGCGCAAACTACGATGTCAATTCTCGGTCGGCGGCCCGCGCTGCCGGCTGTATGCGCCACCCGCTCCAGGTGCAATGGGCCGATGTTTATTTGCGCAAAGGGCCTCAGCTATTGGCGCAATGGGCCACCCTTATTTGACCGAATGCGCCCACACCCTCCCTCCTGCTACAGTGGCGTGCCGGCGATCTCCGGGCCGAATGGGCCAGGTGGATCCTCCCACCAGGGCGTCATCACCGGCCACGGCCACAGCCGCAGGAGGTCGTGGCCTGGGCACGCCAGCACCAGCGCGCGGCCGATGAACAGGTCCACGTCGCAGGGCCCAGTCCAGGTGATGACGCCCGGCGCCGTGGGCCGGCCGGTCAAGATGATCAGCAGGAGCAGGAGGAGGAGGCGCCACACCTCACTGCTCCTGGGCCGGCCGCAGCGCGCGGCGCAGCCATTCCTCCAGGTCGATCACCGTCACGCGGTCACCGCTGCGCAGCGTCAAGATGCCGTCCTGCTGGTGCAGGGCGCCCACTTCGGCGGCGTCGGTGATGCCATGGGCGACGCGCAGGTGCTCGATCACCAGGGCCAGCTCGGCGGCCTGGTAGCCGCACTCGTCGCAAGTGTACGTCTCAGCCATGTGGAGCTCCTCGCCGGGCCGCCAGGATGGCCCGTAGCGGCCGGCTGCGTTTACAGGTCATATGCTATGGCCCAGTTGCTCTCGTGCCATTGTAGCGTGTCTGTCGCTGGCACGGTCGCCAGCGTCACCGCTGGCGGGTCGCTGCGTTGTCGCTGCGTGTCGCTGCTATGTCGCTGGCGTCACCGCTGGCGACATGTGCGACGTCATCTGGGTTTCAGCGTAAAACGCACCGGTTGTAAGTCGAATTCCAGCGTGCCGGCGGCGTAGCGTTCCAGTCCGGCCGCCAGCAGCGCGGCGGCCACGTCGGACACGCGCACGGTGGCCTGGGCGTGCTCCCGGCCCAGCTCCTGGGCGATCTGCTTGATCCGCTCGATGATCTCCGGCGGGAGGTCGTAGGTAGCCTTGCTGCGCTGGGCGTCCCAGGCGCGGTCGCGCGGCGCCAGCCGGCGGTCGCCCTGGGCCTGGCGCTCGGCCAGCACGCGCGGGATCTCCGCTAATGGCTCGCCGTTATCGTCCTGGTACGGGTTTCGTCTTGGCATAGTCGTGCACCTCCCACACCAGCCGGGCGTATTCCTGCGCCGCGCGGCTGGCGGCGTCTTTCTCCCAGATGGTGCAGCCCTCGGCCGCGCACTCGCGCAGCACGGTGGCCCGGTGGACCGGCGGCAGCACCACGGCGCCGAATGACTCCTGGAGCTGCGCCAGGTTGGCCCGGCTCTCTTTGGTCACGTCGTCAAACATCGTCGGCACCACGGCCGCCAGCCGGCAGTGGCCACCGCGATTGTTCACGGCCTGGAGGGTGGCGACCACGCCGGCCAGGCCCTCGGCGCTCGGGTAGTCGGTGGCCACCGGCGCCACCAGGATGTCCGACGCGAACATGGCCGACTCCTGGAGCAGTCCCACGCTGGGTGACGTGTCGAAGATGATGTAGTCGGCGACCACGGTGCGCAGCGCATTCGCCAGGCCGGCCAGGTCGAAGCCCTCGGCGCCCAGCACGACTTGCGCGGTGGCGGTGCGCTTGTCGCCAGGGATCAGGTGCAGGTGCGGCCGCGCGTGCTCGTCGGTGTCGGCGGTGCGCATCACGTCGGCGACCGGCCGGCGGCTGATGAGGAGGTCAAACAGCCCGCTCTCCTGGCGTAGGCCCAGGAAGCTGGCGGCTTGGCCCTGCGGGTCGCAGTCCACCAGCAGCACGTCCTTGCCGCGCAGGGCCAGCCCATGCGCCAGCGTCACCGCCGTGGTCGTCTTGCCGACGCCACCCTTTTGGTTGGCCACCGTGCAGATGAGCGGCTTTTTCATGCGCTCACCTCTTGTAACGCATGTTCGGCCGCGCGCAGGGCCTCACAGACTGAACAGCCGGCGATATAGCCCTCACCGTCCACATGGGCCGCGGTCACCGCGTACAGCAGCTCGCTGAGGGCGTCACGCGCGGCGGTTTCGGTTGCGGTGATGGCGGCGCAGGTGGCGCAGCCGGGCATGGTGCCGTCGTGGACGTCGCGCGGAATGCTTGCCAGGAGGGCGTTTAGGGCGTCCAGTAACTTTGGGATGCGTTCACTTGGTGTGGTCATGGTCGTGTCTCCTCGCCGATGTCTGAGCGGTCAACGGCGATGGGCTAAGCCTCCTGGACCTCCACGTCAGGGAATGCTGCGGCGTACTCCACCTCGTGCTCGCGCAGTACCCGCTCGTATAGGTCGATGGCGTCATCTTGAGAGACTGGTGTCAGGTTGTCGCTCTCACCTTGCCACTGGGTCAAGATGACGGTGAAGTAGCTGCCGCGCGGTGTGCGATAGAGAAACGTATTGCGACCGTGGCGCTCATAGTTGTGGCCGTCCCAGTAGGCGTCGTGGGCGATGAGGGTAGCAGTGGAAACGCTGTAGCGTTTCCGGTCGATGATCTTGGTGAAGTCTTTAGGCGGGTGCATGATGTTCTCCTTGCCTTTCTGCCGGGCCATGCCGGCTGGATCAGGTCTGGACTGTGCCAGGAGGTCGGCCTGTGGCCGTTGACCGCTCGCCGCAGCGTGGTATGTACGCAGTGTACCACATACCACGCTGATGCGAGAGGTCAACCGCGCGGGTCGTCCGGGTGGCGGTAGACGGCGGGCTTGTACAGCGGCGTGCCGGCGTAGGCTGTGCGCTCGGCGGCCCAGGCGCCCAGTTGGCCGATGTACTCGGCCGCGCGGTGCTCGTCACCGGCGAAACGCTTGCGCACCAGGCCCAGCCAGCCGGCCCGGGCGATCTCCCGCCGGCGGTCCGGTGACAACACGGCCGCGCGGCGATGGCCACCGGTGCTGGCGTAGCGGTTGCCGGCTGCGAATTGTCCGGCGCCGTTGCGGTCACGTTCCATATGACGCTCCTCCGGTGCGGGCCTTGGCCAGTGCGGCGTCCAGGTCGTCCAGCCAGGGCACCGCTGAGATAGTCAGGGCGTCGTAGCCCTCGGGCGACCACCGCCACGCCCAGATAGCCTCACACACCGCCAGCAGGTCGGGCGCCGCTGCCAGTGCGTGGGCGATGGTCGCCGCGCGGTAGCTCTTGCGGTCCAGCACCTCGGCGACGATGATGCGCCGTGCACCAGTGCGCAGGTAGTAGCGGTCACCCGCCGCGGTGATGTCCAGCGGCGGGATGGCCGGGCGTGGTGACGTGTTCAGGGCTGGCTGGCTGTCCATACCACACCTCGTCACTTGCAGATGAGGCTGCGCAGGTCGCCGCCGGCCGTCAGGCCCGCCAGGAATGCAGCCTCAGCCAGGGCGGTGGCGTAGCTGGTGGCGGCGCCCTCGATGGTGTTGCGCTTGTCTTTCAGTTCCGGGATGGCCACCACCAGGTCATTTAGCAGGATCTCCAGGTCGTCCTGCTCCTGGTGCGCGGCGTCGATAATCAGCTCGTCGAATAGGATGGTGGCGATCTCGTCGCGCAGCTTGGCTCTCATGGCTGGACCTCCTCAGCGGGCAGCAGGGCCGACTCCGCAGCCCGCCCCCGCTGCCGCCGGCGCAGGAGGGCGACCAGGAGCAGGCTCGTGGGCACGCTGGCGACGATGCCCACGGCCACACCGATGATCACCGCCATGGCGTCGGTGTTGGCGCGCCGCGCGATGACCAGCACCAGGCCGATGGCCAAGCCCGCCAGCAGCGGGAGCAGGATCTTCTTCACAGCCGCACCTCCACACCGGGCTGGTGGCCGTTGCCGCGCGGCGGGTAGCTGTCGGCGGCCAGGGTGTAGCCGGCCAGCTTGTCGTGGCGCACCGGCAGCCCGCCGACATGCGCAAACAGCGGGTGCTGGGTGACCGTCCACTTGTCCGGCACGATGCTCCAGTGGCCGTTCTTGCCGCCGACGAATTCCGGCCAGCCGGCCGCGCACCATAGCCGGTGCATGTCCTCGATGATCTCCTCCGGCCGGCGGGCCAGGTGGCGTGGCGGGAGAAACAGCCGGCTGCCGCAGCGCGTGCAGCGCATGTCCAGGTTGCTGGACCAGCAGGCGCCGGTGTGGTCGCAGTTCTGCGGCTCGATGTCGCCGATCAGCTCGGCGGGCTTGCCGTCAGGCCCAAAGGCGTGGGCGATAGGGATCTTCACGTCTTGGTCGTCAGTGGTGCGTAGGGTGATAGTTTCCATGATCCACCTCGTTAGTTCGTGGGCCGGGTGGTATAATGCAGCCCGGCGGTTGGGTCACCGACTTGCCGATCTGGCGCATGGTGTGAGACTGCACACCATGCGCCGCTTGTCTGTTTGGGCCTTGGGCACCTCCTCTTTGCGCTGTCCCACAAAAACGATACACGCGATCTCCTCGCCAGGCGGCTGCGTTTTGTGGGCATCAGCTCTTTATGTCGCCGTCCCACCCATCAGCCATGTTGAGCTCGGGCAGGTCGATCTCGGCGTAGTCCGGCTCAGGTTCCGGCCGGCTGGAGCTGCGCGCGGGCAGGGCCGTGGCGCCCGCGGCGTAGGCGGCTCGCAGAAGGTCCGGGAATGCGGCGCCCTGCGGCTGCGCGGGCAGCTGGTACAGCTTGGGCCCTTCGGCCACGCGACCGTCCAGCACGCGCACCTCCTTGACGATGGTGCGGGTGCCGTCGGTGTGGAAGTGGTCGCCGGTGAAGTCCTTGCGGCGCCAGGCCCGAATGGGCAGGGCGCTCGCGGCGATCACCACCGCCAGGGCGATGGCCACCACCAGGATCAGGCCCAGGGTGCGCAGGGTTTCGCTGCCGATCAGATACACGCCCAGCAGTGCGCCGGCGACCAGGGCCACGGCCAGGGCGATAAGTAACTGGGCGCCCAGGCCGCCACCGCTACGATTCTCGCTCATCGTTTCACCTCACTAACACGCTCGATGTAGGACTGGTACATGCGCTGCGCGCGTTCGTAGCCGATGCCGAATTGCTCGCGCAGTTGCCGCACCGTGGCGCCGCCGGCGATGGCCCGCTCGATGGCCTGGTAGTCGTCCTCGGCGATCTCCAGCCGGCTGCTGCCACCGCGCGGGTCGCGGTTCAGGTCGGCGAATTGCACCAGCGTGGGCAGCTCACGGTCCAGACTTGCCAGCGTCGCCGTGCTGGGCAGGCGGCTCCACTGCCGGCCGTCAGGCAGCGGCGCTTGAAAGCGGGTCGTCTCGCCGGCGCTCAGGAGGAGGAGGTCACCCTTGCCCAGGAGGGCGTCGGCGCCCGTCCGCGCGCGGCCGCTCGCGCCGTAGGCCAGGGTGCTCGATGCGATACGGCCGATGATGCGCGTCGGGAAGTTGCCCACGGCGTTGCCCAGCACTTTGGCGCCCGGCTGCTGCGTGGTCGCCAGGAGGGTGACGCCCAGCGCGCGGCCGATCTGGGCGATGCGCCCGATCAGCGGCAGCACCTCGCGATTCGTCTGCGCCAGGTCGGCGACCTCCTCCACCACCACGACGATGCGTGGCCGGCTGCGGCCGCTGTCGGCGCGGCGGGCCAGCTCGTTGCCCACCCAGGACAACAGGCGGGCCACGTCGGTTGGGCTGCTGGTGATAGGGTGGAGCAGGTGCGGTACCCGCTGGAATTGCTTTAGCTCGAAACGCTTGGGATCCAGCATCACCAGCCGCAGGCTGTCGGTTGGGTTCTGGATCACCAGCCGGTAGATGATCCAGCGCAGCAGCACGCTCTTGCCGCTGCCGGTCGTGCCACCCAGGATGATATGGGCGTAACGCTCATCGGCCAGGTCGCACCACACCGGCGTGCCGCCGGTCGTGATGCCCAGACAGACGCTGGTGCTCGTAGCGGGCGCCAGGGACTCCAGGCGGGAGGCTAACAGCGGGCGCCGCTGGTCGGCCGGCTTAGGGATCTCCAGCAGGAGCTTACCCGGAATGCGACCGACGCGGCAGGACTCGGCGCCGGCTGCCAGGGCCAGGGCGCCCTGCAGGGCCTCCACGTTCTCCGGTTTCTCACCCAGGCCCAGGCTCACGCTGTAGGCGTCGATCTGCGGCCCACTCCACGCCAGGGCGACGATGGCCTGCACCCGGCGGGTGCTGAGAGTAGCCTGGAGAATGCCGGCGGTGAATTCGGCGGCGCCGGCCGGCTGTGGTGTAGTCGGCGGCGTGCCGGTCAGGAAGTCGGCGTCAGGCATCGTTCTGCTCCTCGTTTTGGTCGGCAGCCCGTAGAACGTGCGCCAGGCCCGCCAGGATGGCCGCTGGGCTACGTTTCAGTGTGTACACGGCGCTCCACACGGCTGGGCGTGCTGGCGTGGCTCTACAGTGGCTTGTACACGGTCGCATGTACACGTCCTCCGGGCAAACAAAAAGCCCTCAGCTCGATGAACGCTGAGGGCTCAGATGACGGATAGACGGCGGCTGTGCTAGAATGCCGCTAAGCCTTTTGCTGGTACCCTCAGCAGTTGGCCCAGGCCGGCTGTGGTGTAGTCGCACCATGGCCGGCCGTGGAATTCAGTTGTTAGACGGCCGCGTCAGACTCAGCCGCGCGGCGACTCCTCCGGATCCTGCTTGCGCCGACTTCGCATGGCGTTCAGCTCCTCGGCGATCTGCCAGTAGTCGGGCCAGGGAATCACCACGGCGATGGCCTTGCCGTTGCGCTCGATGATGGTATCCTCGCCCAGGTGCGCATCGTCCAGCACGGTGCGCCAGTTCTGCCGGGCCACCCGACTATTGAGGGTCTTTGCCATGCGGTCACTACTCCGTTAGTGGTCTGCGTACACTGCGTACACTATACAGCAGCGACAAAAATCTGTCAATTCGCGGTCATGCGCGTGAAGCTGCCGCCACGGTACACGTCTCACAGCCTCAGACTTCGCGATGGCCCTCCCGGTCCTCAATTTCGTACAGGCAAAAATCAAGGGCCTGCACCGGTACACACCTTGCGGCGCCAGACTTTGACAGGGCCCTGGTGGTCGGCTGGCGCGATTGCGCACGCAATCATCGCCCAGCTTACCCTATTTCTCCCTGCAAGACGTGCTGTAGTCGTCTCAGGGCTGCTTACCAGTCCCGCCAGCCGGCGAAACGGTCGCTGAGCGGCTGCTATGCGTCCTCCGGCGCCGGCGCAACAGTCGCCGCGCGGCTCGCACTTATCCCCGATTAAACGCGCACCACCAGGCATAAAACGGCCTTTTTGGGTCACAATTGCGCGGACTTGAATACCCCATGATGGCGCGAATACCCCAAGGAAGCAGCCGTCACGCGCCGCCACGACAGGTGGCCACCGCCAACTGGGTGGCGATCTGCTGGCTGGTGTAGCTCGAATACAGCCGGGTAATCTGCGCCAGGTACGCATCTTCACCCGGATACGGCCGGCTGAGCTGCTCCCGAATGGCGGCGTGCAGCCGGCGGGTGAAGTCGGGCGCAAAGGATACGGCCCGCATGGCCTTGACGATGCCGGTGGTCGCCTCCACCAGGATCACTTGCAGCAGGGCCCGGGTTTCAGGTGTCGGTGGCTCCGGCGGCTCCTGGCGCTCATCGGCCGGCACCAGGTGAATGGAATAGGTGGCGTCGCACCAGGGCAGCCCGCCGAAACGCCAGCACAGCAGGATCACGTCACCGCGCACCGCCAGGGCGAAACGGGCCGGGCCGCGCGCTACGTCGGCGATCTCCCGCGGCTGGACGTTGGGATAGAACAGGCGCAGCTCGTGGGTGCGGGCCCGGTAGTTGTAGTCCACGGCCTCCGGCCAGGAGGTCTTGCCCTCGATGTACGGCTTGCCTACAGCCAGCACTTGCATGTCAGTCGCTCCTCTCCACAGTGGGTCGCTGCTGCCGCGCGCGGCGCTCACCAGCCGACTCCCAGAAAACATCCTCCAGCCCAGGGAATTGTAACGCCCATGCGATCTGCTCCGGGCTGCTGTAAGGTGATGCCAGGATCTCCCGCGCGCGCTGCTCGGCAGCCTTATACTCGGCCGGCGTAGCGGGCGCACCGGTGTCTCGGTTGATCAGTTCCATAGTTGGACTTCATCCTTTCGGTGCTGGGCGCCACCAGGTGGCTCTATTCATCGTCACCGCGCGGTGACTACCCTTACACTGCTCACCAGGTGACCGGTGAATGGTCGTCGCGACAAAAGTAGGCTTATGTCGCGATCAGTTGGCCCAGGGCATCGTCGGCAGCGGGAGCTGCTGGGCCAGCTCGGCCGGCCGCGTGTACCGCTTGGTCGTCTCCAGCGTCGCATGGCCCAGCCGCGCGCCGATCACCTCCAGCGGGAAGTCGGCCAGGCGCAGGTGATGGGCGTGGGTGTGGCGCAGGCTGTGCGGCGTCACCCGCTTGGTGATGCCGGCCCGCGCGGCGGTCTTGCTCACCATGCGCCAGGCGTTGCCGCGATCCAGCTCGAATAGCCGCCGGCGCTCATCACCCGGGCTGAGGAGGTCCAGCCCAGCCGCGCGGGCGTAGGCCGCCAGGGTCGTGTACAAGGGACGTGGGATCTCCACGTCCCGCGCTTTGTCACCCTTGCCGCGCGCCACGTGCAGCCAGCAGCGGTCGCTGGCGGTGTACACGTCGCCGCAGCGCAGGTCCAGGGCCTCACTCACGCGCAGCCCGGCGTCCAGCATCACGCGCAGCAGGCAGCGGTCCCGCTCCTCCTCGGCGGCCAGCAGCAGCCGGCGCACCTCGTCGGGCGTCAGGATGTCGCGCGGGCTGAGCTGCCGCGCGGGCGGGATGGTCACCATGCTGGCGACCAGCTCCGGCTTGAGCGGCGTTAGCCCGAATGCCCAGGCCCACGACAGGAAAGACTGGAGGGCGTGCAGCCGTAGGCGAATGGTGTCATTCGACAGGTCGCCGCCGGCGTCGCGCCGCTGGCTGTTCTGCGCCCGGCTCCAGGCGATCAGACAGTCGGCCCGCAGTGGATCCGCACCGTGCTGGACGGCGTGGCTCCGGTAGAGGGCCAGGGCGTGGCCGTAGTTGGCCCGGGTGCGCTCACTCTTGCGGGTGGCCAGGAAACGCGCGGCCGCGGCGTCGTAGGCGGCCAGCGCGGCGTCCAGTTCGGGCAGGGCCACCACCGCCGTGGCGACCGGCGCCAGGGCGATCTCACTCTTACGGCTTGCCATGCGTCCACCTCCCGCGCGGTGTAGGGTATACATGCCGCACGTCACCGCGCGCCATGTGCACCCTACGCTCAGCCCTCGGCCGCCGGCTGGTGATGCCGGCAGAAGATGCTGCCATGGCGGGCGGGCGCCCGGCAGGGCGTGCCGTCGCCGCGCGTCGCCGCGCAGCGGGTCCACTCCACCACTGGGCGGGCGGGTGGCTCGTGTAGCTTGGCCTGCTCCAGGTCCTCCTCGGCGATACGGTACTCGCCGCCGAAACGGCCTGGGAGCAGCGTCGCCGGCAGCCGGCCGGCGATGATCCAGCGGCGTAACGTCCTCGGGTGCACGCCCAGGAGGTCGGCAGCCTCCTGGAGGCTCAGCAGCTTGTCGGGCATGATGACACTCCTATGCGGTGATGGTGCTCCGGGCTGCGGCCCGGGCCTGCGCGTCGGCGGTCCACAGCCGCCACATGGCGTCGGCGGTCGGCGGCTGCTGCTCGCGCTTGAGCTTGTCGTAGGCGTTGCGGGCATGGGCCAGCTCGGTGAACGCGCCGATCTCCACCGCCCACGCCAGGGCCTGGGCCGGGCCGGTGAACGCGGCCGGCACCGCGGCCTCGATGCGCTCCTGCTCGGCCAGGCTCAGCCCGGCGTACACGGCCTGCTCGATCTTCTCCGGCATACCACGCCAGCAGCCGGTGTCGTCCCACAGCGTCATGCCGGTGCGGCCACGGCGGGCCCAGTCCACGTGAATGCCGCGCTTGGCGCCCTCCTGGACGACGCGTAGGGAGAGGTTCAGGCTGCGCAGCAGGCGGGCCTGTTCGGTCACGCTGATGCTGGCGCGCGTGATGGCCTTGGCGTCACCGTCCCGCGCGTCCACCAGGTGGTAGATCCACAGCACGTCGGTGCCGTAGCCGGTGATGACGTCCTGGAGCAGCCGTACCGCCATGGCCTTGGCCTTGAAGGCGGCCACCCGGTTGCGGTTGCGGCCGGCGTCGTTGTCGATGATAGCCTCAGCGATCAGCGGCGACAAGATGGCCGTCAGGCTGTCCACCACGATGGTGCGCACACCGCTGCCGATCATGTTGGCACGCAAACACGCCGCGATGCGCTCGGCGACGCTGTTGTCGGCCGGCTCGTCGCTCAGTTGGAACACGCCGGCAGCCGCCAGGCTGGCGACCTCGTCAATGCGGTGGTCGGCGTCCACGGCCAGGAGCGGGCCCGTCATCTGCATGGCGAATGTAGACTTGCCGCTCCCCGGATAGCCCGCCAGGCTCCACAGCCGGCGCGGGTACTGATGTGCTGTCACTGGCTTGAATGTCATCGTTAGCCTCCTCACTCCACCTTGCCGATGTAGACCGACTTGTAGGTGCTCTTGTGGGCCGTGCCGCTCCAGTAGCGCAGGTACTTGTACTGCCGGCCGTGAATCGTCTTGATCTCGTAGTAGCCCGGGCCACGGCGCCGGCTGTGGGAGGTCGGCCCGCCCATCGTCTGGACCGACTCAGCCGCCGACTCCTCGGCCGCGCGGGCCGCCAGCAGCCCGGCGATCATGGCGGCCACGTCGTCCAGCTCGTCACTGCTGAGCTGGGAGAGGTTGCTGACTACGGTGCGGTAGGGTGTCTGCGCTTTCATCGGTGGCCCTCATGTCATACGTTTCTATACCCTATTATACACGAATATACCTAATTGTCAAGTGTCAATATGGCCTTACAGGGCATGAATTTAGCGCGCGGTGGTCGGTCGGCGCGCGGCGCGGGCTGCGTGTAGGCAGGGTGCTATGCGCCGCGCGGGTGCTGGCTGAGGGTGTAGCGTGGTGTCTATGCGCAGGATCAGGAGGAGGAGGTCGGCGGCGTGAAGTTGGCCGGCCAGCGCACCTCGTGCTCGTGGCCTGGCTGAAAACGGCGCTCACACCAGGCGCGTATGTCGTCCCAGCTCCACTCGGCCTGGCGCAGCGTGTACAGCTTGCCCAGCCAGGTGGCCAGCCGCGGCCGGTAACGACGCACGCGGGTGCCGCGGCCACCGTCCGGCCGCAAGAGTCCTTCCCGCTGGGCTTCTTGGGCGAAAGCATAGGGCACGCCCGCGCGTGTTGCCAGCTCCCCCAGGGTGAAGCGTTCGGGCCGCGCTGGCAGATCGGGCGCGGGGTCGGGGATCTCAGATCGGGGCATAAAGTCGGGTTCATGGTCAGGCTTGCGCCGATAGTCGGCTATGCTCGCGTGTAACGCGTCGCGGAAGTCGGCCGGGTCAAGCCTCTCTGTCATGTCAGCCGGCCAGCCGCACAGGTCAAAGGCGCCTATCGTAAAGGCCATGGTGCGCAGATCATCCAGGTTGTAATACTCGCGCGCCAACCGGCCGTAAGTGTCGCAGTGCATCCCGCGCGGCTTGGGCGGGAGAGGGTCAAACGGCCAGCCCGGCCCCGTGTGCGCGCCGAGCCGCCGCCGGATCGCTATCATCCGGTTGTCTATGGTCGTCTGGAAGTCGCCGCTTTGGGCCGTTTCATAGGTCAGGTTGTGGCATACGCGGCACAGGAAGCGCGGGCCGCCGTAGATTGCCGCGCAGCGCCGGCCGCACGAGGGGCACAGCCACCAGTAACGCCGGCCGCCAAAGCGCGGGGTGGTCACGTCCCAGCGCACAAGGTACGGGGTCACGGGTTGCTTTTGGTAGTTGTAATGCAAACGCACGCCCCCCAGCTTGGGCGCCACCTCGATATGAATCGTTGCGGTCTTTGTATCGCCTATCCGCCATTGCCAGCCCAACCAGCCGGCGCGCTCAGGGTCACAGGCACAGGCCAACTTATGAGCTTGCAAACTCAGATAGCCGCCTACCGTGTCCTTTTTCTCCCAGCGATACCAGTCTCCGCGGCCCATAAAGCCCCCTTCTTGCCAAAATCAATAGGCAACTTGCAACTTGCCCCGGCCCCTTGAGAGTTTGCCGGAAATTGTCACGAGCGGCCCGCAACTGGGGTCAATTTACCCCGTCCAAGCCCGGTAACGCTTCGATTTCGGCCTGCAAACGGGCGATATAGGCCGGGTCCTGGCCAAATTTCGCCCATGCGGCCCGTGCAAAATCGGCCAGGCCGCCCAGTTTCAGCAGCTCGTTTGCATCCAACTTCCGGCCGTCAACCTCCGGGGATCGCAACCCGAACGCGCCGGGGATCGCGGCCATGGCCGCCGCGGCTTTGGCCGGTTCATCGGCCCAAACGATCGCTTGCCGATACTTGCCGGCCCAGGCTTTCACCACGGGGTCAAGGTGGGCCGCTTGAGAATCCCCGCCAAAGCTCACCACGTCGAAGTTGACGCACCACGCCGCGCGCAGCGCCTGCCAGATCGAAAGGGCGTTGAATTCACCCTCGCACAGCCACAGGGTTGACCAGTGCGCGCCGGCCAGGTTCAACCCGAAAGCAATTTGCTGCCCGCCGCCTTTCTGCGTGAAGCGGTCTCCCTTGCTCGTGCTATCCGTGAAACGGTACTTGACCGCCGTTACCTTGTCACGCTGCCAGGGGATCACCACGGCCGGCCGCTTGCGTTCTGTCGCCGGGTCCCACTTCGCGGGGTCATAACCCAGGCCCCAGGCTTGCCAGGTCTCAGACAAGATACCCCGCCGCAAAAGGTACTCCGCGCCGGGATCACCCGCGGGAGAGGCCAGGCAGTCTTGGGCGCGCGCCAGAATCGCCCGCGCGTCACTCTGCCAGCTCGCATCTTGCCAGCCCGCGGGCTTGGCTTGCGGAGTCACCCGCCGGGCCGGGGCCGGGAGCTGCACCGCGCCGGCGTCAAGATACTGACAGGCCGCCTTGAAGTCCGCGGCCACGCCCAGCCATTGGAGGAATTCGATAGCATCCCCATGCTTGGGGTGACACGTGTAGCAGCAAAACCAGCCGTCCGCGTGCACGTGAAAGCCGTTCGTTTTGGCCGTGCAAGTCCCGCGCGGACATGGGCCGGCCAGCTCCTTTGTAGACCACTTGGCCAGGGTCGTATAGCGCCCGGCCAACTCTTGCAGGTCAACGAGGGTCTTTATCCGCTCAGTGTCTATGCTTGCAAGGGCCATAAACACCTCTTCGCGACTACTCGCGGCCGGTTTTTCGGGCGGTTTTTGGACCAGCTCAAGCCCGGTATAGAAGGTCTGTCGGCTTGACGGGTCCTTGTATTTGTCAAAGCCGCGCTCTTGAAGCTGCCGGCCAAACTTGACGTTGGTAAGCTGGTCACGGGTCAAAATGCCGTTTGCTTCCGCCCAAGCCTGGTAAGCCTTGAAGAGGGGTCCCGCTTGGGATTGCAGCTTTTCACCCTGGTTACAGCACTCTTCCAGGAAGGGGGCCAGTTCGTCACTTTCGGCCCGATAGGCCGCGGTCGCGTCAACCACTGCGGGCGGGATGCCCAGCCCTTCACGCTGCCAGGCCAAACAGCCGCGCACGGCCCAGGCCAGAATGCCGGGAAGCTCCGCTAACAACTTGTCCCCCAGGGTCTTGTCTTGCTCCTGCAGGGCGACCAGCACGTCCACGGCCGCCAGCAGCGCATCCTCCGGCGGGATGATGACGGGCTGCCGCGCGGTGGTCATGCTCAGCCCTCCTCAGCCGCGCGCTGGGCCCGCTGGAGGTTGCGGGTGGTGATGTTCTGCGCCAGCAGGGCCATGCTGTTGAGCTTGGCGTCAAAGTACGGGTAGCCCTCCACGATCAGCGCGTCGCCCGGGTCCTGGATGGCCTGGGCGACCTTCGCCCACTGCTTGGCGGCGATGTAGACGATGTACGTCGTGCCGCCGGCCGGCGGCTCCGGTAGGCCCTTGGGCAGCGTCGGGCGCCGCTCACCAGCCTGCATGGCGGTCAGGATCACGCCCTGGGACTCGATGATCCGGCCCGGCCGGCCGGTGATGACCAGTTTCGCGCTCATGGCTGTTCCTCGTGCTGCGAGTAGCTGCGGTGCGTGGGCCAGGCGGTCGTCCCAGGCCAGCGGCTGGCGCTCGTCATCGGTGCGCTCGCGGCGCGGCCAGATGACGTGGCGCTCCTCGGGTGACGTGCTGTCCTTGGCCAGCTTGAAAAATACACCGCCCGGTGTACGGCGGCGCTTGCCGCTGTGCACCAGTAACCCGCCGGCGACCTCGGCGGCCAGGGTCTGCTGGAGGAGGTCGTGGGCCCGCGCGGCGCCGATCTGCCCGATGATCACGGCGATCAGCTCAGCATTAGGCTCCTCCAGCCGCGCGGCGATCTCCTGCGCCAGGTGTTGGATCTCGTCAGGCATCGTCCTCCTCCTCGTGGTGCCCGTTGCGCCGGGCCTTGTAGACGGCGATCTGCGCCAGGTAGTCACGGCTGGAGCGGTACAGCCAGCCCTCCTCGTCGGCGGTGGCGGTGCGCGGCTCCGGGCGGTCGGGTAACTCCACTTCCAGGTCGGCGGTGGCGGCACTAATGGCTTGGGGTTGTTACG
>Ga0194127_10001691_pt1 | contig 31916 bp, 32 predicted proteins | sample TA2KigC100mmetaG_FD_148624 | JGI IMG/M metagenome (GOLD analysis project Ga0194127, IMG submission 148624) | Freshwater microbial communities from Lake Tanganyika, Tanzania - TA2015036 Kigoma Deep Cast 100m | ecosystem: Environmental > Aquatic > Freshwater > Lake | place: Tanzania: Lake...
CTTCGTCGATGAAGAAGGTCACGTCCGAACGATCCAGAGCGTCGCTGATATATACCGGAAGCAACAAACCCTGGTGTTGCTCGTACCCCTTGAAATCGCCTCTCTCACCCATCCTCGCCATGCTAGCGCGCGAGAGAGTCTTGGGTCAGGCTCCTAGCGCCCACGCGCCCGCGTGTCGCACCTCGAAGTGCGGGTCCGTCTTCACCAGCCGGAGCAGCGCGGGAAGCGCGCTGCGCACGCGGAGGAGACCGAGATTCTTCGCGGCTTCGGCCCTGGCCGTCACGCGCCAGGAGCGAAGCCGCCGGGACTCCGCGTCTGCGAGTCCGATCGCGACGGCAAGCTCGCCGATCCGCGCCGACTCGTCGCCGCGGAGATCGAGCGCGAGCTGGATCAGCATCGGCAGGATCCTGCGGCGATCGGAAGCTCGGATCTCGTCGAGTGTCGGCTCGCACCGCGCCGGATCGCAGATCCAGGCGCAGACGAGCGGAAGCAGCGTGGACGCGCGGATGGCGTCCGCGCGCATTCGCCGCGCGATCCAGCCGTGGTGGAGCAGCGTTCCGGTCAGGATCGCGAGAATCCCGGCCAGGAGTCCGAAGACGATCGCGACGAGCTCGTCGTGGAAGTCGGTGAGCAGCATCGGTTCAGAACTTCACGAAGAGACCGGCGCCCACGCCGAGCCTCTCGTAGGTGGATCGAAGGTCCTCGTACTCGATGCAAAGACGCAGACCGAGATCGTCCCGGAGCAGCAAGCGCACACCCGTCCCCAGCGTGAGGATTCGCGCGCGCGAGCGCTCCTCGTCGACGGTGGTCGGGGCGAAGACCTCGGTCCCGAAGGCGCCGAACGCGTAGGGGCTGACGCGTGACTCCGGGACCAGATCCAGCTGCAGCGACCCCGTGTGCCCCGTCCGGCCCCCGGTGATGCGCGTCAGGTAGTAGCGGGCGGTCACGCGCAGCTCCGGAAGCGGCAAGAGCTCGAGCCCCGGCGAGACGGAGATCGAGTCGATGTCTCCCGCGAAGCGCGAGTAGCGGCCGCGCAGGCGCGAGGTGACGCGCTCGCCCAGGCTTCGGGCCAGCTCCACGTCGAGAACGCTGCGCGCGACGACCTCCGCGCCGAAGCCCGTGGTCGCGCGCGCGTCGACGGACCATCCCTGCGGCAGGCGAAACAGCGCGCCGAGGGTCGCCTGCGTCGCGTTCTCGTCGAAGCGGCGGTACTGGTCGATGCCGCCGCGGAGCACGACGGTCTCGGAGACGGGAGCCGAGAGGAACGTGTCGGCGTGCCACCAGTCGCTGCGGTCGCCGTCGAGAGCGTCGAGCTGCAGGCCGACGTCGAGCCGCGCGCGGCGATCGCGCGGCGCCGATTCGGGTGTCGCCTGCTTCGCGGGCGCCTCCGTCCCGCTCCCCTGCCAGCGCCGCAGATCCTCGAGCGTGAGCAACGCGTCGACGTCGGTCGGCCTCGCTTCGAGCACGCGCAGCAGCTGCGCCTCGCCCTCGGCCGCGCGACCCATCCAGCCCAGAAGCCGCGCGCGCGATCGACGCATCGGCGTCGTCGGGATCGCGCTCGAGAAGCAGGTCGAGATCGGCGAGCGCTTCGTCGTGACGGCCGAGCCAGGCGAGCGTTCGGGCGCGTTCGAGCCTGGGCTCCCGCTCCGCAGGCGAGCGGGCGAGGATCGCGGAGTACGCGTCGACCGCCTGCGGCAGCCGCGCTTCCAGAACGAGCGAACGTGCGTTCTCGAGCGCCGCCTCGTCGGCAAACGCATCGAGCGACGCGACGGCCAGCGCGAGACCCAGCAGGGCCGCCTTCACGACATGTCTCTCCCTCGGGTCGCGGCGCCGACAGGTCGTGCCGGCGCCACCCGAGTGTGATTCGGCGAGGCGGAGTGCGGCCTTGATCCGGATCTACGGAGTCACTCGCTCCAGAGTCGGACGATCTTCTCGCAGCGCTCGATCCGACCCGCGTCACCGTCGATGACCCGGCGCGCATGGCTCTCGAGCTCCAGCATCTTCATGTGAACCCATCGCGCTGCGAGCTCTGTCCGGTCTGGTGAGATGTCGGCCTGGCGGAGTAACTCCGTCGCCACGATCACTGCAATCACCATCTCTGCGACGGCCTGTGCGGAGAGCAGCGCGTAGCCGAAGTCGCGGATCAGCGCGACGGACGACTCCTCGATCCGCTCGATTCCCGCCAGGACCCGCTCGGCGAACGGGCGCAGCGCCGCCTGCCCGAGCGCACCGAGCTCCTTGCGCAGCTCGTCGAAGACGATCGTGAGCGCGCCCTTGCCGATCTCCTTCAGAGCGAAGCTGACCTGGATCTCGCTGGTGCCCTCGTAGATCGTGGTGATGATGCCGTCGAGGTGGAGCTTGCCGACGGTCGACTCCGCCATGAAGCCGATTCCGCCGTGCACCTGGATCGCGTCGCGCGTGATCGAGTCGCAGCTCTCCGTGGCCAGGTACTTGGCGAGCGGCGTGAACAGGCGGATCTGCGTCTGGTTGCGCTCGAAGCCGCGGCCGAGCTCGGCGCGCTCCGCTTCCGAGAGCGTCGTCTCGCGCGCCAGCGCGGCCTGGATCGCGGTGTTGCGATCGACGAGCGCCGAGACGCGGTACAGCAGCGCCCGGCTGCCTTCCAGGCTCACGACCATTCTCGAGAGCAGGCTCTTCATCAGCGGCTGGTCGCCGATCGGCATGCCGAACTGCTTTCGCTCGCGCGAGTAGCGGATCGCCTCGACGACCGCGGCCTCGGCGATTCCCACGCCCTGCGCGGCCACGCCCAGCCGTGCGTTGTTCATCAGATCGAGCATGGCGCGGAAGCCGTCGCCCTTCACGCCGATCCGCCAGGCCTCGGCGCGTTCGAGACGGACCGCCGCCGTCGGCGAGCCGTGGATGCCGAGCTTGTGCTCGAGCCGCTCGACGGTAATGCGGTTCGCGCTCCCGTCGGGGAGCGTGCGCGGGCAGAGGAAGAGCGAGAGCCCCTTGGTGGTTCCCTTCGAGAGCTCGAAGGTGTCGGCGTCGCGCGCGAGCACCAAGTGGATCTCCGCCCCGCCGTTGGTGATGAAGATCTTCTGGCCGTCCAGGAAGAACCGACCCGCGTCCTCGACGGCGCGCGTCGAGATCGCGCCCAGGTCCGAGCCGGCTTGCGGCTCGGTCAGGTCCATCGCGCCCTGCAGCTCTCCCGAGACGAAGCCGGGCAGGTAGCGCTGGCAGAGCTCCTCGGGCGCGTAGCGCTGGATGTCCTCGGCGACGCCGGCCTGGAGTCCCATCACCGTCATCAGCGCGGCGTCCGCGCGCGAGATCATCTGCAGGATCACGTTCGCGATCGTGGTGGGAAGCTCGAAGCCGCCGAAGCGTTCGGAGATCCCGAACGCCACCAGCCCCGCGTCGCGCAGCTTTTCGTAGCCGTCGCGCACGTGCGCGGGCGGCTCGACGCGGCCGTCCTCGAGCGTCGCGGCCTGCCACCAGCCCGCGCGCGACGCGGGCTCGAGCGAGGCGCAGATCTCCGCGCAGGTCTCGAGCACCCCGCGAAGCGCCGCACGCTCGGCAAGGACGTCGACCGCATCGCCCTTCCGCAGTCGGAAGTAGTCGTCCCAGTCGATCCGTCGGTCCAGATAGAGAGCGATCCCCTCGTGCAGGTAGGTGGTCATGGATCCTCCCGCCGGCGCGCGCCCGGCAGCGGCTCCGGCTATGATCGACACGCACTCTCGAGCGTGAGGCTAGCGCATGTACGTCGGCAGGATCGTCGCGGTGGGTCGAAATCGTGCCGGGGCCAACGCGGCGCTGTACCGGGTCTCGTCGCGCTCGTTCCCCAACCGGATGGCGGTCGAGGTCGACGGGCGGCTCGCGATCGTTCCGCGGCCCGGGCACGAGGGCGATCTGCACAAGAACCCGTACATCGCCTACAACGCCGTGCGCATCGCGGGAGAGTTCGCGGTGGCGACCAACGGCAGTCACACCGATCCGATCGCGGAGAAGATCGCGATGGGAGTACCGCCGCGCGACGCGCTGGCACAGTCGCTGCTCGCGCTGGACTACGAGAAGGACTCGCTTCAGACCCCGCGGATCGCAGGCGTCGTTCCGCTGGAAGGCGAGACCGGCTGGCTCGCGATCGTCCGCCACGACGCGCTGGTGGTGAAGGCCGTGCCGCTCGCGCCGGGGCGCGCCTGGTACCTGGCGACCTACGAGCACGACGACGTGCGCGAGTCGCAACGCGTCGCCTTCGACGCCGCCGACGCCGCCGGCGCGGCGCGCTTCGCCGTCTTTGGCGGCGCATTCGCGTCGCTCGAGAAGCCCGTGACCGCGGCGGCGGCGCTCGCCGCGGGTCGCGGCTTCCGCTTGGGGACTTTTCTCGTCAATCCGGCGTGAGCCCGCGCCGATGAGGACGAAGATGCGTCCTCGTGAACCCGAAGCGAGCTTGCGATGAACACGTGGGCGCAGGCGCTGCGCGTGTACGGCAACCCGCGCCTGCTGGCGATCCTGGCGATGGGATTCGCGAGCGGTCTGCCGCTGGCGCTCACCGGCGCGACGCTGCAGGCCTGGCTCGCCGAGGCGCATGTCTCGCTGGTGGACATCGGCCTGTTCGCGCTGGTCGGCGTCGCCTACAGCGCGAAGTTCGTCTGGTCTCCGCTGATCGACCGCGTGCCGCTGCCGTGGCTCACGGCTCGGCTGGGCCAGCGCCGCTCCTGGTCCGTCGTGATCCAGCTCGCGCTCGCGGGCGCGATCGCGGCGCTCGGCGCCTCGGATCCGGCGCGCGACGTCTGGCGCACGGCGGGGTTCGCAGCGCTGGTCGCGTTCCTCTCCGCCAGCCAGGACATCGTGATCGACGCCTACCGCATCGAGCTCCTCGACGCCGACGAGCAGGGTGCAGGCGCGGCCGCGACGCAGTGGGGCTACCGCTTCGGGGTGATCGCCTCCGGAGCGGGCGCGATGGCGCTTGCGGAGCTCTTCGGCTGGCCGAGGGCGTACCTGGTCATGGCGTCACTCGTTGGTGTCGGGCTGGTCACGGTGCTTCTCACGCCCGAGCCGCCGCACCCGCGCAATCTCGAGGCCCGCTCGGTCTCGGGCTTCCTGCGCGAGGCGGTGCTGAGACCGTTCGCGGAGTTCAGCTCGCGCCCGCGCTGGGGCGTGATCCTGCTCTTCGTCGTGCTCTACCGCTTCGGCGACGCGCTCGCGGGCGGGATGTCGACCGCGTTCTACGTGCAGCTCGGCTTCAGCAAGCTCGAGATCGCAGGCGTCGTGAAGGTCTTCGGGGTGCTCGCGACCATGGCGGGGATCGCGGCCGGCGGCGCGCTGGTGTTCCGCAGCGGAATCGCGCGCGGTCTGGTCGGCGCGGGCGTGTTCGCGGCGCTCTCCAACTTCGCCTTCACGGCGCTGGCGTACGTCGGGCACGACCTCACGGCGCTCGGCGCCGTGGTCGCGATCGAGAACTTCACCAGCGGCCTCGTCTCGGCGGCCTTCGTCGCCTACCTCTCGGAGCTCTGCAACGCGGAGTTCACGGCCACGCAGTACGCGCTGCTCTCCTCGCTCGCCGCGACCGGCCGCACGGTGCTCGCGTCGTCGGCCGGCTGGCTCGCGGAGCTTCTGGGCTGGCCGCTGTTCTTCGCCGCAACAGCTCTCGCCGCGCTTCCGGGACTCTGGCTCGCGGTCTCGCTCGCCGGACTCGCGATCCGCGCGGATGCAAGCTCGCCCTTGCCCTGTCGTCCGATCGCTGCAGCTTGCGGTCGCGAGCGCCGTTCAGAGTAGAGCGGGCGCCCGGCACGCCGCTTGCTCTCGCAGCGCCGCAGAGGAGGCAACGAGATGATGGTGGACGATCGCGACCTCGAACCGATCGAGCGGGTCGCGCGGGTGCCCAGCCCCGGTGTCGCCGCGGTGCTCTCGGTATTGGTGCCCGGCCTGGGTCACGTGTACGCAGGTCGGCTCGGCGGAGGGCTGCTCTGGTTCCTGGCCACGGGCTTCGGCTACTGGGCGATCCTGGTGCCGGGCTTCCTGCTCCACGTGGCGAGCGTGTACTTCGCGTACCTGGCGGCGAAGGACTTCCGCGGCTACTAGACGCGCTTCAGGCCTTCGGCTCGAGCACGAACGCGAACTCGTGCGCGCCCAGACGGAATCGATCGCCATCTTTGAGCTCGAGCGCCTCCGGATCAGAGCTTGCGAGATCGCGAAGCGCGAAGTGGCCCGAGCGGAACTCGACCAGGGCGTGCTGGCAGCGCATTCCCGCGTCGTCGAGAGCGAGGTCGACTCCGGGCCCGCGGCCGAGCGCGGTGCGCGACTGGTCGAGCCGGTACTCCATTCCGCGCGCCTCGCCCGACAAGATGACCAGCGCCGCACGATAGCGGCTCAGGAACTCGGAGAGCGCATGGCTCGGATTCGGCGGTGGCATGGAGCGCAGCCTTGGACGGCATCGCGCCGTCGCTGATTCTCGCTACGGTCGGATCTTCGAGAGCTTGAGTGCGCTGCGATCTCACGCCGAAGATCGGGCGAAAACCAGCTGCGTGCCTCGATCCGGGCGCCCGGTAGCCAAGCGCCGTGGAAGCCGTACGGAACTCGCTGGGGCAGATGCACGCGCGCGACGGGCTCGCCCGTCACGTTCCGCGCGTCGATCACCAGGAGCTCCGAGCGGGCTTCCGCCTCGTCGTGCACGAGCGAGAGCAGGTGGCCGTCGTCCTCGTCTCGCGCTCCAGGTCGCGGCACGAAGACGGCCTCGCCGCCGTTGCGGTTCCGGCCGTACTCGTGCGCCTGCCAGCCACCGCGCAGCAGGTCGTACTTGAGCAGACCCGACGCGAGCGGCAGGCCCACGTCGCGGCGGAAACGCGCGGCGTAGGCGAAGCGCGCGCGTCGGCCGACCAGGGCCTCGTGGATTCGCGGCAGATCCGCGCTCTGGTCGTCGAGCTGCTCCTCGCGCACCGTGCCGCGAGCCGGATCGATCCGCCAGCGCAAGAGCACCGGGGTCTCGCCGATCGGGCTCGGCCCGGAGTCGTCGAAGCGGAGCGCCAGCGAGCGGCGGTGACAGACCTCGAGCACGACGGCCTCGCCGTCGTCCCAGGCGTTCACGGTGTGAAAGACGAAGCAGGGCGCGATCGCGAACCAGCGGATCGCTCCGCCCGACGCGCGGCGCGCAAGCACCCCCAGGTACGAGCCGCGCTCGGGCTCGAACGCCCCGATCGGCTCGCCGCGGAGCATGCGCCGGACGTCGTAGGTGTAGGGGTGGTTCATGAACACCGCGTAGCGCTCGGTGATGGCGAAGTCGTGCATCATCACGCCGATCGGAAGCTCGATCGCGGTGGTGTGGGCGAGCGCGCCGTCGGCGGCGATCACCGAGTACTGCAGGTGGGGTTTGGCGACCGGGCTGTAGCCGAAGCCGAACATCTCGCCGCTCTGCGCATCGATCTTCGGGTGCGCGCTGAACGCGTGGTGCAGGCGCTTCCGAAATGTGCAGGGTCCGCGCGTCTCCAGGCCCGGCAGTGCGATCTCGTACGGCTCGCCCTGCTCGTGCAGCGCGAGCAGCTTGCCCGCGTGCATGACCACCGAGGTGTTCGCGCTGTTCTTGGTCGGGCCGTCGGGGTTGTCGAACTGCGGCCGCTCGAGCACGCCGGTCCAGATCGCGCGGTCGCGTTTGCGCTCGAGCTCGAAGCCCTTCGTGCGCACCCAGCGATTCCGGTAGCTCGCGCGCCCGTCGCGAAGCTCGATCGCGTGCAGCATTCCGTCGCCGTCGAACCAGTGATACCGCCCCAGCGGCTCGAGCCGCGGGTTCGCGCCGTTTCGCAGGTACAGACCGTCGAGCTCGCGCGGCAGCTCGCCCTCGATCACGAGGTTCTCGGCCTCGATCTCGCGCCCGACGGGAGCGAAGTTCCCCTCGAGGTACGGGCTCTTCCCCATGCCACGACTCTAGCGCGGGCTGACCTCGCGGCGCTCCTCGCCCGACCAGACCAGGCGGATCGCGGCGGTGTCGATCTCGACCATCGGCACCGCCGCGCGAGCGGGCAGGAGCGAGGCGTCGCGGACGGCGAGCTCGCCGCGCCGGAGCTCGAGCACTCGCGTAGCGCCGGTTCCGTCCGCGACCACGAGCGTGCCGGTGCCGCCGGCATAGGAGGCGCGCCGGCGCAGGTGGTCGATGCCCGCGTCGAGATCGCGCGCGCGGAACAGGATCTCCTGCGCGAGAAAGCGCAGCGACGGCTGGTCGCGCGCGCCGTCGCGAACGCAGACGGCGGCGATGCCCTCCGCGTTCACGCCGCACAGACAGCCCGAGAGATGGGCGAGCGCGAGCTCGACGCTGGGAAACCCGCCCGCGTCGGGCCGACTGCTGCGAAGCACGAGCAGGGATCGCAGCTCCGCCGGAACGTCGAAGGCCGCCTGCAACACCGTTCCGCTGACGAACGCCGCGCCCTGCACGCGATCGAGCGCCTCGGCCAGCTCGAGCCCGCCGAGCGGCGCGTGCGAGGCGAGTGCGATCCCCTCGAGCCGCTCGCGCTGCCAGGGGAGCTGCGTGGCGATCGCTCGCGCGCTGGTCGCGCGCACGCGCCGCAGCAGTGCGCGACGCGCGAGCCAGGGAAGCGCTCGGCGCTGGCGCGAGAGCTCGCGCAAGATCGCCTGTGCGAACGCCCCACCCTGCGCCCGGCCCTGCTCGACGGGGGCGCCCGCGGCCACGAGCTCGCGCGTGCTCACGAATCCGGCTTCGAGATCTGCAGGATCTCGTTCGCCGAGCCGGAGCGGTAGCCGTCGACGTCGAGCGACACCCAGCGGAAGCCCGCGGCGCGGACGCGCTTTCCGATCTCGCGCAGCGCGTCGGGCGAGAGCGCGCGCGGCAGCTCCTCGCGCGCGAGCTCGACGCGCGCGAGATCGCCGTGGTGTCGTACGCGGAGCTGTCGATAGCCGAGCGCGCGAAGCTCGTCCTCGGCGCGGTCGATCTGCGCCAGCTTCTCGGGCGTCACGGGGCTTCCGTAGGGAACGCGCGACGAGAGGCACGCCGATGCCGGGAGCTCCGCCGCCGATAAGCCCGCGGCCGCCGAGAGAGCGCGGATCTCGCGCTTGCCGAGCCCGACGTCGAGAAGCGGCGAGAGCACCCGGTGCTCCTGCGCGGCGCGGTGCCCCGGGCGGAAGTCGGAGGTGTCGTCGCGGTTGATTCCGTAGGCGACCGCCGCGATGCCCCGCTCGGCGCGGAGCGCTTCGAGCCGGTCGAAGAGCTCGCTCTTGCAGAAGTAGCAGCGATCCGGAGCGTTCCGCGCGTAGTCCGGGTTCTCGTGCTCGCGCGAAGAGATCCACTCGTGGCGGAAGCCCACCTCGCGCGCGGTTCGCTCGGCCGCCTCGCGATGACTGCGCGGATACGACGGCGAGAGCGCGGTCACGGCCACGGCGCGCGTGCCGAGCGAACGGTGCGCGGCCCAGGCCAGATAGGCGGAATCGACCCCGCCGGAGTAGGCGACGACGAGCGACTCCAGAGCGCCAAGCCGCGCCAGCAGCGCCGCCTGCATGGCGAGGGCGTCGCTCGTGGCGATGCTGTCGGCGGCGGCGCGGCTCATCGATCCAGGGTACGGAGGCGCGGCGAAACGTGTCAATGACAGCGCGATGCTCGCTGCTATCCTCGCGGCGTGACGAAGCTGCGCGTGGGAATCGTATTCGGGGGGCGATCGACGGAGCACGAGGTCTCCGTCACGTCGGCGACCACCATCCTCCAGGCGCTCGACCCGTCGCGCTACGTGCCGGTGCTGATTGGTGTAGGCCACGATGGTCGCTGGCACGTGGCCGAGGACGATCTCGAGCTGCTTCCCGAGGCCGTGATCGGGAATGCGCGCGCGCAGACCGCCTTCGCCGGTCTCCGAGCCGGGCTCGAGCTGCTGCGCCGCGACGACTCGCGCCCCACGCTCGCTGCGCCGCTCGACGTGGTCTTCCCGATCATCCACGGACGCGGCGGAGAGGACGGCACGCTGCAGGGAATGCTCGAGCTCGCCGCCATGCCCTACGTCGGCTGTGGCGTGCTCTCGACCGCGATGTGCATGGACAAGGTGATCAGCAAATCCGTGCTCCGCGATGCGGGCGTTCCCGTCGTACCGTGCCGGGAGATCCGCCGCCACGACGCGCAGCGCTCCACCAGCGATTTCATCGAGGCGATCGAGGAAGCGTTCCCCTACCCGGTCTTCGTCAAGCCGACCAACACCGGCTCGTCGGTGGGCGTGCACAAGGTGCGCTCGCGCGCGCACCTGGTCTCCGCGATCAAGGACGCGTCGCGCTACGACCACGACGTGCTGGTCGAGCCGTTCGTCGACGCGCGCGAGGTCGAGTGCGCCGTGCTCGGAGGATTCGATCCCCGGGCCTCCGTGCTCGGTGAGATCCGCTTCGCGTCCGAGTTCTACGACTACGAGGCGAAGTACGCCGCGGAGTCGACGCAGCTGCTGATCCCGGCCGACGTCTCGCCGGCGCAGAGCGACGAGATGCGCGCGCTCGCGCTGCGGGCGTTCCGCGCGCTCAAGTGCTGGGGAATGGCGCGCGTCGATTTCTTCCTGGAGCGCTCGACCGGCCGGCCGTACCTGAACGAGCTCAACACGCTTCCCGGTTTCACCGACGGGAGCATGTACCCGAAGCTCTGGGAGGCCTCGGGAATCGCGCTTCCCGAGCTGGTCGACCGGCTGATCGAGCACGCGCTGGAGCGCGCCCGCGAGTCCGCGTCGCTCGAGATCAAGTTCAAGAGCTGAAGAAGCGGAACAGGTCGGCTTCCATGACCTCCGCGTCGCGGTAGCCAAGGTCGATCAGCTCCGCCGCGTACTCGCCGTCGAAGAGCAGGTAGCTCATCAGGTCGGCCTCGTCTGAAGGCGCGCCGCGCGTCAGCGCGTTGAACGCCAGCGACCCGAGCCAGCTCCGATCGGGGCTGGCCCGGACGCGCTCGACGTGGCGCGCAGCGATCGACCCGATGTCCTCGCTGGGGCGGATCAGGCAGTCCTCGACGATCCGAAAGCCGAGGCCGCGCTCCTTCTCGACCTGCACGTTGATCTGGTCCAGGTAGTCGTCGCCCCAGAGCTCGAGCCCGGCGCGGAGCACGCGGTTCATCACGCGCATCTGGCCCAGGTCGTACTCGAGCCGGTCGATCAGCAGCGCGTTCAGGACTTTTCCGAACAGGAAACCGGCCGAGTGCATGCGCTCGATGCGCTCCATGGCCAACGGCTCGTCGAGCGCGGGCGTGCGCGAGTGACGCAGGCCGATCACCAGCACGCGATTGGAGCCGAGGCGAAGCGCCGGCGCGAGCGGCGTCTGCTGGCGCAGGCTGCCGTCGCAGTAGTAGGTCTCGCCGATCCGCACGGCCGGAAACAGGAAAGGGATCGCGGCGGAGGCGAGCGCGTGCTCGGGCGCGATCCGAGCCGGCGCGGCCACGTGCATGGTGTCGTTCGTCCAGGTCGGCACGCCGCGCTCGCGATGGTCCACGAAGGTCACCGTGCGCCCGGTCGCGATCTCCGTGGCGCTGATGCAGACCGCCGCGTAGCGGCCCGCGCGGCGGTTCTGCCGCAGGCGGCGCCACGGGATCTCGTCGACGACCAGCTGCTCGAGCGGAGATGTGTCGAGCAGCCCGTGAACGCGGTCCTTGTCGTCGCCCACGCCCACGGGTCGACCCGACAGGAAGCCGAACAGCGCCCTGGAGAAGCCCAGGGCATCCCCTACACCGAAGCGGTACACGGTCGAGAACGACATCCGGCGCCAGACCTCGACCAGCTGCCGCACGCCCGCCTCCGGGTCGTCCGACATCGCCGCCAGGTGGCAGGTGTGCACGGCGCCGACCGACGTTCCCGAGTAGACGTCGAAGCGCGGCATGAAGCCGAGCCGACGCGGCAGCTCGCCCAGCACGAAGCGCAGCACGCCGGCCTCGTACGCGCCGCGCGCGCCGCCCCCCGACAAGACGATCGCTCGCCGCACCCGATCCGAGCGCGCCTCGAGCGGAACCGGTCCGCCAGTCGTCACGACTGCAGCTTCGGCACTTCGCGCCGGCAAGTCGAGCCCACGCCGGGTCGGCGGGAGACGGGCCTCTTAAGTAGAGAAAGCCCGGGCCGGAACCTCGCACAGTGCGAGGGGAGGGGTTTCCGGCCCGGGCACTCCCATGCCCGAGGCACCGAGCCCCGGGCAGCACTCGATCGAGCAATCGACGTGCCAATGCCCGACCCCGCGCGCAGCTCACGCTGTAGCGGGTGGATTCTGCGGCGGATCGATCGGGAATCGGCGCTCGCGCCGCGGCTCCGCGCTCGCAGACGACCTGACTCCGATGCGCAACAGCGCGCCGTTTTGCGGCTTCCGGCGACGACGCGCGTCACCGGCCGCGGGCTGACGTACAATCGCGCTCGACTCGAACACGGGGGAATGCACGTGAGGAAGTGGTTCATCGTCTCGGCCGTGGGACGCGACCGGCCGGGGATCGTGGCCGACCTCGCGCAGCTCGTCTTCGACAGCGAGGCGAACCTGGAAGACTCGCGGATGACGCTTCTCGGCAACGAGTTCGCAGCGATCCTGCTCTGCTCCGGAGCATCCGCGGATCTGGAGCAGCGGCTGGCGGCCGGCGCGCGGCGGCTCGAGTGGCAGCACCGGCTCACGATCTTCATCCGCCCGCTCGAAGGCGAGCCGCGCCCGCCGGTCCCGGCGCCCGGCACGCGTCTGTACGCGATCGAGACGCAAGGCATGGACCGAGCCGGAATCGTGGCGGGAATCTGCAGGACGCTCGCCGACCTGCACGTGAACATCGCGGACCTGCGCTCGAGCTCGCTGCCCTCGCCGTCGGGCGCCGCGCTGTATCGAATGAACGTGCTCGCGGAGGTGCCCGAGTCGCTCGATCCCGCGCGGCTGGCCAAGGCGCTCGAGGAGAGCGGCGGGCGCCTGGGCGTCGATGTCTCGCTCACTCCCGCCTGAGCGGGTGCTGATCGTCGGCGCCGGGCTCTCGGGCCTGGTCGCCGCGCACCGACTCGCCGCAGCCGGCCGAAGCGTGCTCGTGCTCGAGGCGAGCGCGGGCATCGGCGGCAAGCACGCCACGGAGACTCTCGCGGGCATCGCCTGCGAGCGCTGGCCGTCGTTCCTGCCGCGGGCGGCGCGCGCGTACACGGAGCTCGAAGCCGAGCTCGGCTTCGGCTCCGCGATCGCGCGCATCCCGCTCTCGCGCGTCGGCTGGCTTCGCGGCGATCACGTGATCACCGGATCGACGCGAGCGTGCGAATGGATGCGGCGCTCGCCGCTTGCGGCGCCGCGTCTGCGGCGGCTCTCGCTCCTTTCGAGCTGGCTCGGCTCCGAGATCGACCCGGAAGCGCCGGAGCGGTCGACCCGGCTCGACGACCGCAGCATCGCCGACTTCTGTCGCGTGTACCTGGGCCGGCGCGCGCTCGACGCGTTCCTCGCGCCGCTCTTCGCGACGGCGTTCGGCAGCGATGCCGCGCAGACGAGTCGCGAGCTGCTCTTCGCGCTGCTCGACGGGCGCGCGGAGATCGGCCTCGATCTGGTCCCGGGCGCGGCGGCCCTGGTCGACGCGCTCGCGGCTCGCGCGCCCGAGATCCGCACCGGCGCGCGCGTCGCCGCGATCGACACCGACGGCCGAGGTGCTCGGCTCGAGAGCGGCGAACGACTGGCGGCGGACGCGGTTCTGCTCGCCGTCGGCTCGGACGAGGCGATGCGCCTGCTGCCCGACGCATCGCCCGCGGAGCGTGCGGCGGCCGGGAAGCTCGAGGCCGGATCGGGCCTCGCGCTCGCGCTGGCGACACGACCCGGTGTCGAGCTTCCGGCTCGCGTGCTGTGCGTTCCGGAGCGCGCGGGCGGCGAGCTCGCCGGCGTGATCGACGCGACGCCCGCGGACGCGCGCGGGCTCCGGCTCCTGCACCTGGTCGCGCGGCCGAGCCTCTTCGCGCGGCACGGCCACCGGCCCGACGACGAGATCGCGCACTTCCTGATCGAATCCGCGGCGCGGCTGGTTCCCGGCCTTTCCGGCGCGATCGAAGCTCGTCGGCTGCACCGGCTGCCGCGCGCGCTCCCGGCGTTCTCCGTCGGCCACTACCGCGCGCTCGAAGTGCTGCGCGAATCGATGCGAAATCGGCCCGGGCGCCGCGTGGCTCTCGCCGGAGACTGGCTCGTGGCGCCGCACCTCGAGGGCGAGCTCGCGTCGGGACTGCGCGCGGCCGCCGAGCCAGGCGCGCTCAGTCCGCGAGCGTAGCCACCGTCACGCCGTTTCCGCCCTCGCGCGGATCTCCGGGCGCGAAGCTGCCCACGCCCGGCGCGATCCGCAGCCAGGCGCGAATCGCATCGCGGAGCGCGCCCGTTCCGTGCCCGTGGATGAAGACGATGCGACCGCCGCCGCGGCCGAGCAGTCGCTGGAGTGCAGCCTCGGCGCGCTCGACCGCCTCGTCCACGCGCAAGCCCCGCAGGTCGCAGTCGAGCCGTGCAGGCTCGCCGTCTTCCGCACGCTCCACCGAGATCCGCGAGCTTCGCGACGACGGCGCCGGCGCGGACCCGGCCGCGAGCACGCGCGCGATCCGCCCGGCCGGCACGACCGTGCGCACGCCGCCGACGCGCACCGCCACGCGACCGCGCCGATCGGGCGCGGCGACGACGACGCAGATGCCGGGAATCCCGCGGATCTCGACGCGCGCATCGGGCCCGAGCGCGGCGAGATCGACCGCGGGCGTCGTCTCCGGCGCGGGCACCTCTGCGTGCGCGCGTTCCGCGGAGGCGGTGCGCTCGCGAATCCGCTCGAGCGCGCCGCGCGCCGCGTTCGCATCGCGGCCCCGTTCCGGTCCGGGCTCGCTCTCGCCGCGCTGCAGCCCGCGCACCACGTGCGCGATCTCCGCGCGCGCGCGCGCGAACGCGCTCTCGAGGTCCGCCTTCATCGCCGCCAGCGCCTGTTCGCGCGCGCTGCGCAGCGCCGCGAGTCGGGTCTCGTACGCTTCGCGCGCGGCCTCTCCCTCTGCGCGCATGCGCAGCGCTTCGAGCCGCTCCGCCTCGAGCTCCTGGCGCAGCTCCGAGAGCCCGCGCGTCAGCGCCTCGAGACGCGAGTCCTCTCGATCCAGGAGCTCACGCGCTCGCTCGACCACCGGCTCGGGCAGGCCCATCCGCTGCGCCGCCCACATCGCGCCGCTCGACCCCGGCTGGCCCGCGTGGATCCTGAAGGTGGGAAGCAGCGTCGCGAAGTCGAATTCGGCGCTCGCATTCAGGAAGCGCGCATCGCCCGCGGCCAGCTCCTTCAGCCGGTTGAAGTGCGTGGTCGCGAGCACGTAGCTGCCCTTCGCGACCAGCGCCTCGAGGATCGCCTGCGCCAGCGCCGCGCCTTCGCCGGGCTCGGTGCCCTCGCCGATCTCGTCGGCGATCACGAGCGTGCGCGAGTCCGCCTGCTCGACGATCGCCGCCAGGTTCGCCATCCGCGCCGAGAAGGTCGAGAGCCCCGAACGCAGGTCCTGCTCGTCGCCGATGTCCGCGAAGACCGCGTCGAGGATCGGCACGCGAGTTCCGGGCTCGCACGCGACGTGAAGCCCGGCCCGGACCGAGAGCACCGCGAGCCCCACCGCCTTCGCCGCGACGGTCTTCCCGCCCGCGTTCGGTCCGGAGATGACCAGGCAACGCGCCGCCCCGAGCAGCGCGAGGTCGTTCGGAACCACGTCCTCGGGCGCGAGTCCGGCCTCGAGCAGCAGCAGCGGGTGGCGCAGGCCGCGTAGGTCGAGCTCCGCGTCGGTCGAAACGTCGGGCGCGACTCCGAGCGACTTTCCCGACAGGCGGCCGCGCGCGAACGCGGCATCGAGCAGCTCGAGCGTGGCGCCCATTCCCTCGAGCTCGAGTCTGCGCTCGCGAGCCGCGTCGCAGAGCTCGCGCAGAAGTCGCTCGACTTCACGCGTGAGCTCGGTCTTCGCGATGCGCAGGCGATTGCCGACCTCCACCACCTCGTCGGGCTCAATGAAGACGGTCGTTCCGCTCGATGAGACGTCGTGTACGATCCCTCGCACGCGCTGGCGCGAATCGACGCGAACGGGCAGAACCGGCCGGCCCTCGCGAAACGTCGAGTAGGAGTCCTGAAGATGCGCTTGCACGTCGGGATCGCGCAGGTGCCGCGCCATCTGGCGTTCGACCTCGCCCTCGAGATCGCGCACGCGCCGGCGCAGGCGGCGGAGCTCAGGGCTCGCGTCCTCGCGGATCTCGCCGGCGGGAGTGACGACGCGGGCGAGCGCCTGCTCGAGCGCGCGCAGATCGGGGAGGGTTTGCGCGAGGCCGGCGAGCCCCGGCGCGATCTGCGAGCTCTGCGCCAGCGATTCTCCCACCCGCCGCGAGGCCTCGAGCGTGGCGAGAAGCTTCGCGAGCTCGCCGGCTGCGAGCGTCCGGCCGCGCGCGATCTCGGTGACCTCTGCGCGCAGATCGGCGACGCCGCCGAAGCCCGGCTCGCGGCCGCGGTCTATGAGCTCGCGGGCCTCGCTGGTCTCGGCGAGCCGTTCGACTACACTTCCGTGCGTCGGCGGGAATGCGACGGCGCGAAGCGCCTCGGCGCCGCGCGCGGTCGCGGCCTGCGCGGCGAGGCAGTCGAGCAGACGCTGCCACTCCAGGCGCGCCAGTGTCGCGGGATCGCAGCGGAAGGCCACGGAGCGGGATTCTAGATGGCAGAGGCGAAGAAGCCCGCCCCGGGCGGACCGGTGACGGAGGCGCCGAACCCGCGCACGCGCGACCTCGACCGGCTTCCGATCGCCGAGCTCGTCTCGCGCATCCTGGACGAGGACGCGCGCGTCGCGGTCGCGGTGCGCGAGACGCGACCCGCGATCGAGCGCGCCTGCCAGGCGCTGGTCGCCACACTCGAGGCCGGCGGGCGCTGGATCAACCTGGGCGCGGGCACCAGCGGGCGGATCGGAGCGCTCGACGCGGCCGAGATCCCGCCGACGTTCGGACTCGATCCCGAGCGCGTGCAGGCGCTGATCGCCGGCGGCGCGCCCGCGCTGACCGGCGCGGTCGAGGGCGCCGAGGACGACGTCGGCGCCGCGGTGCGCGAGCTCGGAAAGCTCGCGTTCGGAAGCGGCGACGCATTGGTCGCGCTCTCGGCGAGCGGCCGAACGCCGTACGCGCTGGCCGGGATCGAGCACGCCCGGGGGCTCGGCGCGCGCACGATCGGGATCACCTGCGTGCCCGACTCACCGCTCGCCACGCGCGCGGAGATCGCGATCGTCGCGGTGGTCGGCCCGGAGGTGATCGCGGGCTCCACGCGAATGAAGGGCGGACTCGCCCAGAAGATGATCCTGCACACGCTCTCGACCGCCGTGATGGTGAAGCTCGGGCGCGTTCAGGGGAACCTGATGACGGGACTTCGCGCGGTGAACACCAAGCTGCAGGAGCGCGGCGTGCGCATCCTGTGCGAGCTCGCGGCCGTGTCGCCGGCCGAGGCCGAGCGCGCGCTCGACGCGGCCGGCGGCTCGGTCGAGAAGGCGCTGTCGGAGCTCGGCCGGCGCTAGCGGTCGACGGCTCCGTCGAGCGGCGGCGCGGCGTTGAAGGTGTACGAGACGACGACGCCACGGGCGTCGAACCGGACCACGAGGTCGCGCGTCTCGGTGGTGCCGAAGAGCTTGTAGCGGTAGTGGCCGTAGGTCCAGGTGCGCCGCCCGTCTTCGACGCCCGCGCGCCACGGCTCGCCGAAGATCCGATGGACCTCGTCGCGCGTGGTCTGTCCGATCTGGAGCTGGCCGACGGCGTCCGTCGGGAACGGCCGGCCCACGGTGAGACACGCGCTGGTGAGAAGCAGCGCGAAGCTTGCGACGGTCGCGGCGGCGCCCCTGCGAAGCGGAGCCATGGCGCTCAGCTGATGATCTTTCGCATCGAGGCCGCGTCGGGCACGACGATTCGGGACGCCTCGGAGCGCTGCATCTCGCGCGCCTCCTCGATCATCTCCTCGACCGCGCGGCCCACGGCCTCGGGAAACTTCGCGATTGCCTCTTGCAGGGTCGTGGCCTCGATCAGACACGAGACCGGCACCGGGCCGACCTGCGACATGAGCTGGGTCTGGGCGATCCAGCGCGGCTGGCGCGACGGATCGGGCTCGCCCGCCACCGTGACCGGCACCAGGCGCTTCAGCGAGGCGACCTTCAGGTCGGTGTAGCTCTCCTCGCGGTAGAGATTGTTCGCGTCGACCGAAAGCTCCCCGACCACACGTCGCGCTTCGCTCATGGCTGATCCGGCTCCTCTGGCTTGCGTGGCCGGAGTGTACCGCTTCGGCCCGGCGGGACGAGCCGAGCGGCCCGCTCGGCTCGCATGTCTAGATAAGATCTAGCTATGATCCGGACGAGAGCGGCGTTGAGCCGCCGGAGGCGCAATGACCACGACGGGGCCATGGGACCTCGAGACGATCGAGGCGCACCTGCGGGCGAGCGTGGTGCCGGTTCGGCTCGGCTGCCTGGACACCTCGGGATGGCCCGCGGTCGTCTCGCTCTGGTTCGAGTACGAAGGCGGAGCGCTCTGGTGCGCCACGCCCGCGCGCTCGCGCGTGGCCGAGTGGCTCGAACGCGAGCCTCGCTGCGCGTTCGAGGTCGCGCCGAACGCGCCGCCGTACTTCGGCGTGCGGGGTCGGGGCACCGCGGAGCTGCGGCCCTCGGAAGGGAAGCGCGTGCTGCACCGGCTGGCGCTGCGCTATCTGGGCGGAGACTCGTCCGAGTTCGCCGACTGGCTGCTCTCGCGTCGCGTCGACGAGGTGGCGATCCGGATCGCTCCGGCGCGCGTCTCGAGCTGGGATTTCCGCGGGCGGATGCAGATGCCCGTGCGCGCGCAGGGGGAACGATGAGCCATCGCAACGCGAGCGCGGAGCTTTCCGTGGGTGCGGTGGTCCGGCTCACCGGGCTGAGCGAACACGTGCTCCGCGCCTGGGAGCGCCGACACGGCGCGATCGCTCCCGCGCGCAGCAAGGGTGGCACCCGGCGCTACAGCGCCGAGGACGTGACGCGGCTGCGGCTGCTCGCGGCCGCCGTAGCGGCCGGGCACCGGATCGGCGAGCTGGCTGCGCTTTCCAACCGCGACCTCGCGGCGCGAACGGCGCGGCCCGCCGCGGCGGAGCAAGCGCGACTGGAGGAGCTCTTCGCCGCGCTCGAGCGCCTCGACGTCGCCGCCGTCGAACGGCAGCTCGGACTTCAGCTCTCCGCGCTCGGTGTGCGGCCGTTTCTGGAGACCGTCGCGCTGCCGTTCCTGCGCGAGATCGGCTCGCGCTGGGAGGCCGGCGATCTGTGCACGAGCGACGAGCACGTGGCGAGCGCGGCCCTTCGCGGCGTGCTCGGGCGCGCCCAGCGTGCCGGCGGCAGCGGTGGCGGTGGCCTGGTCCTTGCGACACCCGCCGGGGAGCAGCACGAGCTCGGCATCCTGATGGTGGCTCTCTGCGCGCAGGAGCACGGCGTCCGAGTGGTCTATCTCGGCTGCGATCTTCCGGCCGAGGAGATCGCCGCCACGGCCGCGCGCGCGCGCGCGCAGGCGGTCGGGCTCGGCATCGTCGCGCTCGACCCGCCGAGCGCGCTGCGCGAGGTGCGCTGGCTGCGCCGGAAGCTGCCGCGCACGACGGAGCTCTGGCTCGGGGGAGCAACGGCCGAGCGGCTCCCCACGACGCCCGCCGGCACCGTCACGGTCGGCGACCTGGCCGCGCTGGAGACGCGCCTGGTCCTGCTCGGCGCCCGCGGGCGCGGGGATCGCCCTTGAAACGTGTCTAGGAAAAATCTAGACATTCGACATGGCCCAAGAGCCGTGCCTCCCGCTTCCTGCGGCGGATCGGCCGCGAGCGACGCGCGCGAGCGGCGCACCTCCGCTCGAGACCGTGCGCGCGCGCTGGCTGCGCCGCGGAGCGTCGATCGGCGCCTACACGCTGGCGTTCGGGCTCCTGCTCCTGCTCGCGCCGCTCGTCCTGCCGCTGCTCTGGGCTGCCGACCGCATCGCGGGCGGCCACAGGTCGCTCTTCAGACTGGCGCTCTTCGGGCTGTTCTTCCTGGGCTACGAGCTGATCGGGCTGCTCTGCGCGGGGGGATTGTGGCTCGCCGGGCTCGCGTTTCCGCGCCTTCGCGCCGAGCGGAGCCGCTCCGCGCACGAGCGACTTCAGCGCTGGTGGGCCGAGAGCCTGTTCCGCGCGGCCTCGCGCTGTTTCCGGCTCACGCTCGAAGTCGAGGGCGCCGACGCGGCGACGCCGGGTCCCGTGATCGTGATGATGCGGCACGCCAGCCTGGCGGACACGCTGCTCCCCGCGGTGCTTCTCGGCGGGCGCGGGCTGCGACTCCGCTACGTGCTGAAGCGCGAGCTGCTCTGGGATCCGTGCCTGGACGTCGTGGGGCAGCGCCTGCCGAACGCGTTCATCCGACGCGGTCGCGGCGAGAGCGCTGCGGAGATCGACGCGATCCGCGCGCTGGGACGCGACCTGGGCAGCGACGAGGGCGTGCTGATCTACCCCGAAGGCACGCGCTTCACTCCCGCCAGACGAGTGCGCGCGCTCGCGCTGCTCGCGGATTCGGATCGACCGGAGCTGCTCGCGCGCGCGCAAGCTGGTCGCCGTGCTCCCTCCGCGCAGCGCCGGGCCGCTCGCGTTGCTCGACGCGGCCGCCGACGCCGACGTGCTGCTCGTCGCGCACAGCGGCCTCGAAGGGCTCGCCAGCGTCGCCGACGCCGGAAGCGCTCGGCGTCTTCGACGCGCTCGGCGCGGGCCTGTGGCTGGTCGGGATGTTCTTCGAGAGCGTGGGCGACGCGCAGCTCGCGCGCTTTAAGGCGGATCCTGCGAATGCCGGCCGCGTGATGGATCGCGGCCTGTGGCGCTACACGCGCCATCCCAACTATTTCGGCGACTGCGTGGTCTGGTGGGGGCTGTTCGTGATCGCGCTCGGAGCTCCCGGCGGGATCTACTCCATCGTCGGCCCGATCGTGATGACGGTTCTGCTGCGCCGCGTCTCCGGCGTGACGCTGCTCGAGCGATCGCTGGTGAAGCGGCGACCGGGCTACGCGGACTACGTGGCGCGCACCAACGCCTTCCTGCCGGGGCCGCCGCGAAGCGCGCACGACCTCTGAAGGAGACCGGACGCTCGCGCCCGCACGCATGCTCGCCGCGATACACTGGCAGGCGCTTCGCCTCGCGCTTCGTCGTGTCCGTTTCCACGCGCACCCGCGGCACAGAGCCCCGGGAGCGGAGGAGGCCGCATGATTCAGTCGCCGTGTCGCAGCCTGGCGTTCGCCGCCCTCTCACGACTCGAGAGCGGCGCCCTGCGGGTCGAGGATTCGCGCGGATCGTTCGACTTCGGAAAGCCCTCGGACGCAGCGCCGGCGCCGATCCTGCTCCGCGTGCGAGCCGAGCGGCTTTGGCGGAGCCTGGTGCTCGGCGGAAGCATGGGCGGTTGCGAGGCGTTCCTGCGCGGCGACTTCGAGTCGGACGATCTGGTCGGACTGCTGCGCCTGCTGCTCCGCGACGCGCACGTGCTCGGCGGCTTCGATGCGGGGCTCGGCCGGATCGGCGAGATCTGGCGGCGGCTCGGACACGCGCTGCGCGCAAACTCGAAGCGCGGAAGCCGCCGGAACATCCACGCCCACTACGACCTGGGAAACGAGTTCTTCGCGCGGTTCCTCGACCCCACGCTCACCTATTCGGCGGGGATCTTCGAGAGCGACGACGCGACCCTCGAGCAGGCGTCGATCGCCAAGTACGAGCGCATCTGCCGCAAGCTCGAGCTCGGGCCCCAGGATCACGTGCTCGAGATCGGAACCGGCTGGGGCGGCTTCGCGCTTCACGCCGCGCGAAGCCGCGGCTGCCGCGTGACCACGACGACGCTTTCACGCGCGCAGCACGAGTTCGCGAGCCAGCGGATCGGCAATGCGGGCTTGCAGGATCGCGTCACGGTTCTGCTGGAGGACTACCGCGAGCTTCGCGGCCAGTACGACAAGCTGGTGTCGATCGAGATGATCGAGGCCGTCGGGCACCGCTACTTCGACGCATACTTCCGCGCCTGCGCCGAGCGACTGGCAAGGGACGGACGGATGGCGCTGCAGGCGATCCTGATCGACGAGAACTCGTACGAATCCGCGCGCGACACGGTCGATTTCATCAAGTGGCACGTCTTCCCGGGCGGTTGTCTGCCGTCGCTCGGCGCCATCACGAGCTCGAGCGCGCGCGCGAGCGATCTGCGCATCGTGCACGTCGAGGATCTGACTCCGCATTACACGCGGACGCTGCGCTGCTGGCGCGAGCGCTTCGTGGCGAGCCTCGATGCGATCCGCGAGCTCGGCCATCCCGAAGAGCTCTTGCGCAGCTTCGAGCTCTACTTCGCGTACTGCGAGGCCGGCTTCAGCGAGCGGAGGATCGCCTCTGCCCAGATCGTGCTCGACAAGCGCGAGAGCCGGTCGACACCGATCCTGGGCGCGCTTCCCGCGTGAGTCAGGCGTGAGTTCGCTCGCAGCGGTCGCTGGTGCAGGCGGCGTCGGCGCGGCCGGTCCAGCGCAGGCGATTGCGCGCGAAGACGCGGTACGCCCGCTCGAACAGTCCGCTCAGGATCGGCCAGCGCGTGGGCGCCACCAGCCAGCCGAGTCCGACCGACGCGTAAAGGCGTCGGAAGACCTCGACGCCTTCGATGACGGTGCCGCCGGGAAGCACGCCGTGGATCCGGCTCATGACCGCCTCGTGATCGAGCCCGTAGCGCGCCGGATCGAACCCGGGCGCGGCGATGTCCTCGAAGTCGATCCGGCCGCGGCGATCGCGACGGCGCAGGAACGCGATCTCGCGCGCGCAGAGCGGACATTCACCGTCGTACAGGACCTTGACCGCGAACTCGCCTGCGGGGGTGTCCATCGTCGCCCGAGGATCGCCCACACGAGGCCGTGTCGCCATGACTAGCCTGTGCGCCCTGCACTGGTTTCGCAGCGATCTGCGCGTGCGCGACAACACGGCGCTGCGAGCGGCGGCGGAGCGCGCAGACGAGCTCGCCTGCGTCTTCGTCTTCGACCCGCGTCTGGTCGCGAACGCGGGCGCGCCGCGCGTTCGATTCATGGTCGACTGCGTGCGTCGGCTCGCGCGCGACCTCGAGGCGCGCGGCTCGCGTCTGCTCCTGCGCGCCGGAATTCCGGAGCTCGAGATTCCGCGAGTGGCGCGCGAGTGCAGGGCGGAGCTCGTGGTCTGGAATCGCGACTACGGCCCGTTCGCGACCCGGCGGGACGCGGCGGTCGAGCGGGAGCTGTCGCAGCTCGGTGTTCGCGTCGAGACTCACAAGGATCGCGTCGTGTTCGAGGCCGAGGAGGTCCGCACGCTCGCGGGCCGACCCTTCTCGGTGTACAGCCCGTACCGCCGCGCCTGGTGGAAGCGCCATCGCGACGCGCCGGCGCGGCCCGCGCCGGCGCCGGGACTTCCAGCGCCGCCGAGCGCTCTGGCCGTCGGCTCCGAGCCGGCGCTAGATCTGACGAGCGATGCGGCCGAGATTCCGACGGGCGGAAGCGCCGCCGCCGAGCGCCGGCTCGACGGCTTCCTCGAGCGCTCGATCGCGGACTACGCCTGGCGTCGCGATCTTCCGGCCGAAGACGGAACGTCGCGGCTCTCGCCACACCTGCGCTTCGGCACGATCTCGGTTCGGACGTGTCTGGCGCGCGCGCTCGAGGCCGCGCGCTCCGACCCGCGGCGTTCGCCCGGAGTCTCGAAGTGGGCCGACGAGCTGGTCTGGCGCGAGTTCTACCACGCGATCCTGGCCGAGAACCCGCGCGTGCTTCGGGGCGCGTTCCGGAAGGAGCTGTCGGCCGTGCGCTGGGAGCCGGACGCGAACGGCCTGCGCGCCTGGCGCGAGGGCCGCACCGGCTATCCGTTCGTCGACGCGGCGATGCGCGAGCTGGCTTCGAGCGGCTGGATGCACAACCGCGCGCGAATGGTCGCCGCCAGCTTCCTCTGCAAGGATCTGCTGATCGACTGGCGACAGGGCGAGAGGTGGTTCATGCAGCGACTCGTGGACGGCGACCCGGCGAGCAACAACGGCGGCTGGCAGTGGGCGGCGTCGACGGGCACCGACGCCCAGCCGTACTTCCGGATCTTCAATCCCGTCGCGCAGGGCGAGCGCTTCGATCCCGACGGCGAGTACGTGCGGCGCTGGGTCCCCGAGCTGCGAAGGCTGGCGGGCGCGAGCGCGCATCGCCCGTGGCTCGGCCCGGAGCGCGCGCCCGACTATCCGCCGCCGATCGTCGACCACGCCTTCGCACGCGAGCGGGCGCTGTCGCGCTTCCGCGAGGCGCGCGCGGCCGGAGCGGTGCAGTGACCGATCGCTGGCTCGCCGACGACACGCCGCTGCAGCTCGGGGTCTCCGCCTGCCTGCTCGGGCGCGAGGTACGCCACGACGGCGGCCACAAGCGAGACCGCTTCCTCACCGACGTGCTCGGCAGCTACGTCGAGTGGGTGCCGATCTGCCCCGAGGTCGAGGTCGGCATGAGCATTCCGCGGCCGTCGATCCGGCTGGTGCAGAGCGGCGACGAGCTGCGCCTGGTCGAGCCGCGAACCGGCGCCGACCACACGCGCAGCATGGCGACGCACTCGGCGCGCCGCGTCCACGCGCTCGATGCGTTCGAGCTCTGCGGCTACGTGCTCAAGAAGGACTCGCCGAGCTGTGGCATGGACCGCGTGAAGGTCTGGCACGAGAGCGGCCAGGCGACGCGAAACGGTCGCGGCCTGTTCGCGTCGGCGCTGATCGCGCGCTTCGGCACGCTCCCCGTCGAAGAGGAGGGACGGCTCGCGGACGCCGGGCTGCGCGAGAACTTCATCGAGCGGATCTTCGCCTACCGGCGGCTTCGCGCGCTGTTCCGCGCGCGCTGGACCGTGGGCGAGCTGGTCGCATTCCACACCGCGCACAAGCTCCTGCTGCTCGCGCACTCCGAGGTCGAGTACCGCCGGCTCGGCCGTCTGGTCGCCGAGGCGAAGCGGCTCGAGCGCGCGGAGCTGCGCGAGCGCTACGAGCAGGGCTTCATGGGCGCGCTCGCGCGGATCGCGACCTCGCGCCGGCACACGAACGTGCTGCAACACATGGTCGGGTACCTGCGCGAAGGCCTCGACGCGGCCGATCGCGCCGAGCTCGCGGCGCTGGTCGAGGATTACCGTCGCGAGCTCGTGCCGCTGGTCGTGCCGCTCGCGCTGCTTCGCCACCACGTGCGCCGTCTCGACGTCGCCTACCTGCGCGACCAGATCTATCTCGACCCCCACCCGAAAGAGCTGATGCTTCGCAATCACGTGTAGAGTCCGGCCGGTGACGATCGTCTACTACGACCCGAAACGACCGCTGTCGCTTCAGCCAGGCTTCCGCAGCGGCGAGGCGGGAATCGTCGATCTCATGCTCGACGACGACGCCCAGGCGCGACTCGCCCGCGTCGAGATCCCGCCCAACGCATGTCACGCGCTCGAGTGTCTCGGCGCGGTGTCGCGACTGAATCAGCTTCCGCTCGAGATCGGCCCGATCGGGCCCGGGCGCGAGGCGCTGCTCTTTCCCTCGGCGCTGGAGCGCGCGATCGGGATCTTCTACGCGCTCGAGAACGAGCTCTGGAACGGCTCGCGCGACTACGGCGCGCTCGAGCTCTGCGTCGGCCGGAGCGAGGGCGAGGCGCCGGTCGAGTACCGGCTTCGCTTCGATCGGCGCGAGTTCGAGCGCTCGCTGCTGCGCCTGGTCGACCTGTTCCACAGCGCCTGGCGCGCGGGCCGCGGCGTTCGGCTCTTGCTCTAGAAGCCGCGCGCGTACGGGAGCGCGGCGACCTTGGCGAGGATCTGCTCGCGCGCTTCGAGCAGCGTGCCCATCGCGTCCCAGCTGCCGTCGAGAAGCTGCTTGCGCGCGCCGTCGGGCATGCGAACCGGCGCGCTGCCGCCGCGCCAGGTCGCGACGAGCTTCTCGAGGTCGATCTGCACGTCCTGCGCGGGATCGAGCTCGACCGCGTCCATCAGCTTCGCCACGTCCTCGGGCGCGGCGGTGACGGCGACGATGCCGAGCGCGACGCAGTTGCCGAAGAAGATCTCCGCGAACGACTCGCCGATCAGCGCCTGGATTCCCCAGCGCTGCAGCGCCTGCGGCGCGTGCTCGCGCGAGCTGCCGCAGCCGAAGTTCTTGTTCACGATCAGGATCGACGCGCCGCGGAAGCGCCGGTCGTCGAAGGGATGCCCCTTCGGCTCGCCGGCGGCGTTCACGCGCACGTCGCGGAAGACGAACTCCTCGAGCCCCGCGAAGCGGATCGACGTCATGTAGCGCGCGGGGATGATCTGGTCGGTGTCGACGTCGTTTCCGCGCACGACCACGCCGCGGCCGCGGTGCCCGACGACGCGCGCCGCTCCGGACTTGCTCATCGCATCACCTCTCGCACGTCGGTCACGCGTCCGGCGAGCGCGGAGGCTGCGACCATGGCCGGGCTCATCAAGAGCGTGCGGCCGGTCGGGCTGCCCTGACGGCCCTTGAAGTTGCGGTTGGAACTCGACGCGCAGAGCTCGCGTCCGACGAGCTTGTCGGGGTTCATCGCCAGACACATCGAGCAGCCCGCCTCGCGCCACTGGAAGCCGGCGCTCATGAAGATCTCGTGCAGGCCCTCGCGCTCCGCCTCGACGCGCACGGCCTCGGAGCCGGGAACCACCAGCGCGCGCACGCCCGGCGCCACCTTTCCGCCACGCGCCACGCGCGCCGCCTCGCGCAGGTCGCTGATCCGCCCGTTCGTGCACGAGCCGACGAAAGCGACCTGGATCGGCGTGCCCGCGAGCGGCCGCCCCGGGACGAGCCCCATGAACTGGTACGCCTCTTCCGCGGCGGAGCGATCGGCGTCGGGAAGATCCTCGAGCCGCGGCAGATTCTCGGCCACGCCGATCGCCTGACCGGGATTCGTGCCCCAGGTGACGGTCGGAGAGATCTCTCCCCCGTCGATTCCGACCTCGTCGTCGAAGCGCGCGTCCGCATCGCTGGCGATGCCGCGCCACCAGCCGATCGCGCGCTCGAACGCGTCGCCCTGGGGGGCGAAGCGCCGCCCGCGCAGGTAGTCGAAGGTGGTCGCGTCTGGATTCACGTAGCCCACCCGCGCGCCGCCCTCGATCGACATGTTGCAGATCGTCATGCGCTCCTCCATCGAGAAGCGCTCGATCACCGGGCCCGCGTACTCGTACGCGTAGCCGACCCCGCCGTTCACGCCGAGCCGGCGGATGATGTGCAGGATCACGTCCTTGGCGTAGACGCCGAAGCCCAGCCGGCCCGACACACGAATGCGTCGCACCTTCGGCCGCGCCAGCGCCAGGCACTGCGAGGCCAGCACGTCGCGCACCTGGCTGGTGCCGATCCCGAACGCGATCGCGCCGAACGCGCCGTGGGTGGAGGTGTGCGAGTCCCCGCAGGCGATCGTCTGGCCCGGCTGCGTGAGCCCGAGCTCCGGCCCGATCACGTGCACGATCCCCTGGTCGCCCGAGCCGATCGGGAAGAAGCGGATGCCGTGGCGCTTCGTGTTCTGCTCGATCGCCTGCAGCATCTCCTCGGCCTGAGCGTCGCGAAGCGGCCGGCGCCGCAGCTCCGTCGGCACGATGTGGTCGACGGTGGCGAAGGTGCGCTCCGGGCACAGCACCGAGAGGCCCGCGTCCTCGAGCATCTGGAAGCCCTGGGGGCTGGTGACCTCGTGGATCAGGTGCAGCCCGATCAGAAGCTGCGTCTGCCCGCCGGGCAGCTCGCGCACGCTGTGCAGATCCCAGACCTTGTCGAGCAGGCTTCGTCCCATCGCGGCGCGAGGCTACCGCAGCCGAGCCCGATGGAGCAAAGGCGACCCGCGCGCCGGGCGCTCTCTCGCTCAGCGCTCCGCGATCAGCTGGTACGGACCGAGCGGCCGCTCGCCCTCGCCGATCGCGCGCGCGCCCGACAGGTCGTAGTCCTGCAGGAAGCGCACGCCCTCGAAGCCGGCCTCGACCAGGAGCTGCTCGGCTTGCTCGGCGGGCAGGAAGCGCCGGTGCGAGACCTGCTCCACCGGCTCGGAGCCGTCGACGCTGAAGAGCTGCGTGCGGCGCTCGAGCAGGGGCGTCAGCATCTCGCGCTTGTCGCGGAGTTTCAGCTGGTGGCCGGCGACCGTGCGCTCGATCTCGCGCCAGCGGCCGTTGGTCTCGGGGCGGATCATCGGCAGCGGGCAGAAGAAGTCGATCGCGAGCACCGCGGGGCTCTTCATGCAGCGCGCCACGTGGCGCAGGAACAGGCGCTGCTCGGCGACGTCGATCAGGTTGTTGAACGCGTAGAGCGACGCGATCACGACGCTGAACTTCTCGAAGAGCGCGTTGCTGCGGAAATCGAAGTCCGCGATCCGCACCCGGTCCTGCCAGGGCTGGAGCGTGCGGCGCGCGACCTCGAGCATGGGTCTCGAGACGTCGACGCCGAGCGCCTCGTAGCCGGCCTCGCCGAGCCGGGCGAGCACGCGGCCGGTGCCGCAGCCGATCTCGAGCACGGGGCCCGAGTACTTGGCGGCCAGGTCGAGGTAGAGCGAGGTGTCCTTGCGGAAGTCCGCCACCCAGAGGCTGTAGAACTCCGCGTACTGCTTCTCGGCCGATGCTCGGGTTTGCATGCTCGCGCGAAGCTCGCGAGGGGTCCACGCACGCGCAAATCGGGGCGCTTCGCGGCGGGTCAGGCTGCGCCAGCGATGCAAGCTGCGCGACAGGAGGCGAGCCGGAGGCGCGGCCCGCGCGCGATCCGCCGGGCATGGTCTATCCTCGGGCGGTGGATCGCGCAGAGCTGATCGCCAGGATCGCGGACATCATGTCGGACTGGGGCGTGGGCGAGCGGAAAGCGCTCGAGGGCCAGGTCGTCGAGCTGCTCTCCGACGCGAGCGACGCCGAGATCGCCGCCGCCGGCCAGCGCCTGGCGACGACGGGACAGACGTGGGGCTACCACGCGCCGGACCCGGTCTGCCGCAAGCTCTCGCGACTGGCGCACCGGCTCGTGCTGCTGCGCGGGTCCGGCCTCGAGCCGAGCGACGCGCTTTCGCGCGCGCGCCGACAGCCGGTCTTCTTCATCGCGAATCACCTGTCCTACATCGACGCGAACGTGATCGACGCGCTGCTCGTCGGCGCGGGCTTTGCGGATGTGGCCGACGGGCTCACGGTCCTGGCCGGGCCGAAGGTCTACGCGCAGCCGATCCGGCGCCTGGCGAGCCTGTGCTTCGGAACGATCAAGATGCCGCAGAGCCAGAGCACGGCGTCCGGCGACGCGGTGATGCCGCGGCGCGAGGTCGCGCGCCTGGCGCTCGAGACGCTGGCGACCGTCGAGGCGCGGCGCCAGAAGGGCGAGCAGCTGCTGGTCTTCGTCGAGGGCACGCGCAGCCGGGCCGCGGCGATGCAGCGCGTGTTGCCCGCGGCCGCGCGCTACTTCGAGGCGCCTGGAACGCAGATCGTCCCGCTCGGCCTCTGGGGGACCGAGAGGCTGATGCGGCCCGAGATGGAGAAGGTGATGCCGACGGAGGTCCATGCCCGCGCCGGCCGGGCCGTCGACGCCGGGGAGCTCTTCGAGCGCGCGGGCGGCAAGCGGCCGGTGGTCGCGGACGTGCTCGGCTACCTGATCGCCGACCTGCTCCCGGTGGAGTACCGCGGCGAGTACGGAAGCGCCGCGACAGCGCCATCGGCCCGGGACGTGGCGTCGAGCTTCGCGCCCTAGCGCGCCGATACGCAACGCATGCGCGCTCGCGCAGTCGCCCTCGCACTCGCCCTCTCGCTCGCGTTCGCCGCGCGTTCGGACGCGGGCGAGCCGGACGCGCTCGCTTCCAAGGCGGCCGAGTTCCGCGCGCAGATCCACGCTCGCCATCTCTCACCGGAAGGCCTGCTCCTGTATCGCGTCGAGCTCGACACGATCGAGCGCGATCTCGCGACCGGCGCGTACCCCGAGAACGCCGACGGGCCGACGTTCACGGGCCTCTTCGCCGGCGCCGCCTGCGCGCGCGTGGAGTCGAGCGAGGGCGAGGCAAAGGCGGAAGCGCTCGCCGACGCCGATCTCGCGCTCGCCGGGCTCGAGCTGTCCATGCGCGTCACGGGAATACCCGGATTGCTCGCGCGCACCGTTCGGCGCCAGCCCCCGCGCGCCAAGGCCCGGGGCGAGTGGCACGCGGGCCAGGGCGAGTACGCGGGCTGGTTCTGGCGCGGGAACGTCTCCATGGACCAGTACGCCAACGGGCTCGTGCCGGCGGTCGGGCTGTGCCGGCGGCTGTTCCCGGAGCGCGCTCGTGAGCTTGCGGTCGCCGCCGCGACGCATCTGGTCGAGAACGACTTCGAGCTCACGGACCCGGACGGAGAGCGAACGCGCTTCGGCGATCTCTCCTGGCGCTCGGGCCTCGGCTTCAACTCGATCGCCCAGCTCACGAGCTACGCGATCGTGTCACTGGCCGCGTCGCTCGATTCCGGCGAGCCGCGCTGGCGCGAGACGCGCGATCGCCTGCGCGACCGCTACCGCGTGATCGCGCGCGCGCGCACCACGAACCTGCGCGTGCTCGGCATCACGAGTCACTCGAACGACCTGATGGCGTTCGATCTGTACCGCGTGCTGCTTCCGCTCGCGCTCGAGACGAACGACTCCGCCGCGGCGGACCTGCGTCACGGGCTCTTCCGCAGCTGGCTGCGCGTGCGCGAGGACGGAAACGCCTACTTCGATCTCGTGTTCTGCTCGCTCGAGCCCGGCGCGTGCGACACGGGGACTCTCGATCGCGCGCGCGCTCAGCTCGCGGCGTTCCCGCTCGAGAAGCGCAAGCTCGGCCCCCGAGCGGATGTCGCCGACCATCCCGTGCGGCTTCTTCCGGGCCGCAAGTGGAAGCTGCTGGCCCGCGAGATCGTCCCGATCGACGCGCGGCCCGCGAGCTCCTTCGAGTGGAAGTCGAGCCCCTACCGGCTACACGCGCACCGCCGCCCGAACACGGAGTACACCGGCCTCGACTACCTGGTCGCCTGGTGGCTCTACGACTCCGTCTGCCAGACCCGCGGCGACCGCGCCCACTGAGGCGCGACAGCCGACGTCGCCGTGGCCGCCGGCAAGTGCGGGAACGCCGCGAGACGGTGCGGAGCTTCGATCGTCGCCCCGACGCTGATCCGAGCGAGCGAGGGCCAGCGCCGCAAAGAGCTGACGACCGAAGAGCCCGGGGCCTTCGCCCGATCAAGCAACCTCTTTTCTGTAGCAGCCGATGGACGCCCGATTCTTCGCCTTCCTGAATTCCTGTCCGGATTACGCGGAATTTGAGTGTTTTCTCTCGGAGGGTGGCCTCCGGGCTGGTGAGACGGACGGGTGTGGCTCGTGTCCGGCGACTCGTCGCGCGGCGCGAGATACGCCCGAGCCGTCTCCCACTCCCCGCTAATCTCGGCCGCGAGCGCCGAGACCAGGCGCAAGAGAGAGTCCTCGTTCGGGAACAGCGTCGCGACGCGCGTGCGTCGATGCAGCTCGCCGTTCACGCGCTCGAGCCCGTTTACCGTGCACTGACACCGCCTCGGCGCCCAGCGTGCCGATCTGGGAACTGAGCTGGCCGAGTTCGAGATTATTGCGATGGCGCCGGTGCAGCGGTCGATCGGCTGCTACCCCGCGCTTGCCGGGGTGGACGGGACCGCCTGATCAAGAGGGGACGCGGCCCCAGGGGCGCGTAATCGCGCAACGCCAGACGACGCTACGGGCCGAGGCCCATCCCGCGCGTCGATCGTACTGCGAGCTGTGGAACGGCCGCCGTCAGAGCCGCGACGATCGCCTCATCCAACGAGCGAGTGAACTCCGTTGATCGAACCGAGTCGAAGTCACGGACAAACACTCGAATACTCGTCGAGTCTTTGCTCAGCCCAACGGAAATTGTGATTTTTCCATGCTCTCCGTGTCCAGACCCAAGCATATACTTCGCGATGATGCGATGTTGGTAGAGGCAGTCTCAAAATTGTCTCAGCATGATGCAGATACAGGCGAGTTGGACGAATGCTCGGTAGTTCTGGGCTTTGTACTCCCAGCGGGTGACGACGCGGCGGAAGTTCTGCAGCCAGGCGTTGA
>Ga0194127_10001693_pt1 | contig 31898 bp, 29 predicted proteins | sample TA2KigC100mmetaG_FD_148624 | JGI IMG/M metagenome (GOLD analysis project Ga0194127, IMG submission 148624) | Freshwater microbial communities from Lake Tanganyika, Tanzania - TA2015036 Kigoma Deep Cast 100m | ecosystem: Environmental > Aquatic > Freshwater > Lake | place: Tanzania: Lake...
TCCGACTAACATTCCTTTTGTGTTTTCCCAAATCCACTTCCAAAAAGTTTGGTTCGATAAATTGTATTTGTGCTCTAAAATATATTCAACATAATAATTGACTGGAAAAAATATTATTGCAGAAATAAGTCCAAGTATTAATGTAAATACAATTAATTTTAAATAACTATTAATAAAAAAATTATGAATTACGGTTTCTATCGCTTGGCTGTATCCTGACACAATAAACAAAAGAAGCAATACAAATGAGAAAAATGCTTTTGAGATCCCAACAATTAATTTAATATTATTATATTTTTTAGCAGAAGAATTCAAAAAAAATTTTGCACTTTAATTTAGATTTGTCTAAAAACATTTTTAGATATCCAACCAACCTTTCCATCAGCAAGACGAATTTTCACCCAATTATTAACTTCATCTTCAATTGAAAATTTTATTCCTTCGTGAATAATAAATGCATCACTCCCTTTTATATCGGGTGATGTTTTTACTGAATATATTTGTTCTAGCAAAATTCCAAAATTGGTTGACGCTTCATGATTATATCTTGAAACTGAAATTACGATTGAAATGATTAAAACAGAAAGAGAGATAGATGAAATTATAAATCCAATTCGTTGAAAACCTAATTTTTTGGAAAGAAAATAAAGTCCTATTCCAAATAAAAGTATTAAGTATATAATAATTGTAATAACCAGCCAGCCAGTTAACGAGAAAGTAGTTACTAGCAATTCCCACCATTCAACAATAAATATTTTAGGCACTTCTGTTATTTTATCAACTGTTCTGCTATTGGCAATTTTAAGATTATAGAGTATATCCTCATTGCCTGGATCATTTCTTAAACCTCTTTCATAATATAGAATTGCTAATCCAATTCTTCCAACCTTGAAATATGAATTACCCAAATTATAATAGAGTATAGATGATTCAAATCCTTGTGAAATTATTTTATGATATTCTTCAATAGCTTGTTCAAATGATCCTTGTTGATAATACTTATTTCCAAGAGTCATCAATTCTTCCGGAGTTTGCCCGAATGAAACTTTACTGGAAAGTGAAAGGAAGAATAAAACTATGTATAAAATCCTAAAATTCAATTTCATCGTTTTCTCTCCAATGCAGAATCAAGCTCAATTATTAATTTTACAGTATCTTTATATATTTCATTCGCAGAAGATGATGTTTCGCCTTGAGGTGAAAACCTAACGAACTCACATTTTTCAGAAATGTTGTTAAGACTCTTTATTAATGCAGTGTCTATTTTTTTCACATTTAATTTTTCCATTGCTGTTTCTATAGTAAATTCTGATTTCTGAATAGATAGTTTATCTTCAAGATAGCCATACAATGCCAATGATAATTCTGTATAAAACTCACTTAGTTTATTTAAATCCAGCATTTTTTTTGCAGTCTTTAATCTAAGTTTAGCGGCTTTTTCAGCTCTTTGGAATTTCAGCAGCTGAATATTACCATACAATTTATCTTGCCTTTTTTGATATCCAATTGCAAAAACTAATACTACAGTAGGAAGAAAAAGCGAAATCCAAAACCAAGGTTTGATAAAGGAAATTTCTTGTTGTCGTTCAAGTTCAAATTCGGAAGTTTTAATATATCTGATATCCTCACTCAATAATTTCACATCTTCCTTGGAAAAATTTCCAGCAATAGGTTCATATTGACCTTCTCCTTTTACGACAGAAATATTAAATTCTTGAGACTGCTGTGTTACATATCTTCTTGTAGAAGAATTAAAATATGAAAACTCAATTGATGGAATAATTTTTTCACCGGGACTTCTTGGAACAATAAGGTATTCAACAATTTTTTGACCTGATACAATCGATCCTTTATTTACGTTATCATAAACCTTTGGTTCATATTTTTCAAATCCGGCTGGTAATTGTAATTCTGGTAATTTTAAAAGCTTGATATTTCCAGAACCAGAAACAGTCATCCTAAATGTTATACTCTCATTTGAAAAAACTTTATTTTTATCTATCTCTGCTTTAAAATTAAAATTACCAACAGCACCATTGAAAGAATTAGGCACATTATTCGAAGGAAGAGGATCAACTTGAATTTTCAATGTATTGGATTTTGTTCTGTATTCAACTGTTTCATTCCGCCCAAAGAAAGAATCATTAAAGAAATCATCAAATACATCATTTCCCGTTCTTTTCTTTTTCACAATAACCGGAATGTTTAACTCAAATGGAGTAACACTTAAAGTTCCAGTTTTTGTTGGAAAGAGTGCCACTCGTTTAATCGGTGCAACTCTATATCGTTCACCGTTATACATTCCAACATCAAAATTAATAGTTTGGGTTGGTTCAACTTCTTCTGCCCAAAATCCTTGATACTGAGGAAGTTTAGTAATTTGAGGAGAAGATATATTCAGCTTAGTGTATAATTTATAAGTAACCGTCAATTGTTCGCCAAGCAAAACATTAGTTTTATTTGCCTCGGCAACTATAAAAACATTTTTTGCTAATTCTTCTTCCGAATATCCGCCAGTGCTTTCTCTTTGTTGTTGTGGTGTTCCTTTTTCAACTTTGATTCTCAATGATGAAGTTTTATATGTACTGCTGCCATAATCAACTGAAGCAGTTCCTATTGTAAACTCACCAATATTATTTGGCTGTAAAATATATGAGAATGTTAATGAGCCAGATACTTTTCCATTAATAATCTGCATGCTAGTTGATTGATTTGGACCGGTTAAAATTTTAAATCCATTAAAATCAGGCGGTCTGAAATTTTTTACTCCATTAACATCCGATCCGCTGAAAGTAAAATAAACTTGAAATCGATCATATTGTCCAACTGTAGTTCTATCAACTGTGGCGGTGAATTCTTGAGCCAAGGAAATTGAAAATAACCCACTAGCGAAAAGTAATACTATCGTTAAGAGTTTTATGTAATTTATTTTATTCATCTATATCATGTTTAGTTTTTTAATAATCAAATTCTCACCAATCTTTTTCTTTTACAACAACTTTACCTTTCACTTTTCTAAGCTTTTTTTGTAAATCTTGTTCATTATTTTTAAGTGCTTCTAATATTCTCTGAGCATCTTCCTTTGAAATTTGATTTTTTTGCTGCTGCTGCTTTTCTTGATTTTGTTTGTCTTGATTTTGCTGATCTTTATTTTGTTCGTTTTGCTGCTGATTTTGGTTCTTATCTTGATCTTTGTTTTGGTCTTTATTGTCCTTATTCTGATTTTGCTGCTGTTGATTCTGTTTAAGCATATTCAGGGCATATGATAAATTATATTTTGTCTCTAAATCATCTGGATTAAGCTTTAGTGAATTTTTATATGCACCAATACTTTCTTGATATTTTTGTGATTTCAGCAAAGAATTACCAATATTATGGTAAACTTTTGCCTGATCATTTTTACTTTCTGTAAAAGAGAGTGAATTTTTGAACGATTGCATCGCTTCATCGTATCTGCCTTGTTTATAATAAGCATCTCCTAAATTGAAATGTCCTTCAAACATTTGATTGTCCTTTTCAAGTCCTTTCTTGAAATTCACTTCCGAATCTGCAAATTTTCCATTTTTAAATTGATCTACTCCTTCATTTATCAATCCTCTTTTACTTTGGGAATATAAATTGATTTGAAGGAAAATCACAATCAGTGAAAATGTAAGTCGAAATAACTTCATGATTTGTGCTCTAATAAATTTTCAAATTTAAAAAACAATTTCGATTTATTTGATGATATTAAAAACTCTATCAAAAATAAAAATATCGCCGGAAGCAAAAAATAGTAAAATCGATCTTCATACTCAGTAATTCTCTTTGCACCATACTCACTTTGTTCAATTTTGGCAAGGTCGTTATAAATTGATTCCAATTCATCTTCAGTATTAGTTCCTCTGTAATAAACCCCATTTCCCTTTTCAGTAATAGTCTTTAATGTAGTTTCATCAAGTTTTGTTAAAACAATATTGCCTTGATTATCTTTCTTATATCCAATAGCAACTCCAGATTGATTATAAACTGGAATAGGAACACCAGATGGAGATCCAAATCCAATTGCATATATTGCAACATATTTTGAGTTCGCATCATTAATTGCTGATTCAATATCACCTTCGTGATCTTCACCGTCAGTTATAATGACAATTGCCTTTTTTGTTTCATCTTCATATTTGAAAGATTTTAATGCAAGATCAATTGCTGGCCCAATTGCTGTTCCCGGTTGAGGTACGGAATTTACATCTACAGCAGAAAGGAAGAGGTTTGCTGCTGAATAATCTGATGTTAGCGGTATTTGCACATAAGCTTGTCCAGCAAAAACAATCAATCCAATTTTATCTCCTTTCAATCGGTGAATCAATTTTGATATTTCATATTTCGCTTTTTCTAATCTGCTCGGTTTAATATCCTCGGCAAGCATACTTTTTGAAACATCAAGTAGTATATAAACTTCTATTCCTATTTGTTTTACTTCTTCAACTTTAGTTCCAATCTGAGGATTTGCAAGTGCAAGTAAAAGTAAAATGATACTAAACAAAAATAATACGAATTTCAAAATGGATTTAAATTTACTTCTTAATGGAAATAATACTGAATGCAGACTTTTTCCAGCAAATTTTTCAAGTAATATATGATTTTTGCGCTGTGTCCACCAAAAAAACAAAATAAGAAGTGGAATTGCAAACAGTGCATATAGAAATTCTATGTTAGAAAAACGAATCATATTTTTTTAATTAAAAAAATCACTATTAGAAATTTCTGAAAAAGAACTATTGTAATTTCGACCGTTGGGAGAAATCTTTATTTCGATAAGATTTCTCAGTAGTCCGGTAATTATCGGACTCCTTCGAAATGACACTTTAAAATTTTTCAGATATCTTTATTTGAAAAAAATTCCTCATGGCAGTTTCCTCAAAAATGTTCTGGATAAACCAAACTCCAATAAAACTAAAAACAATCCACTTAGTGCCCAACCAAAATAAAGTTCTTTTGCATGTCGATAAGAAGTAATTTCAACGCGCGTTTTCTCGAGTTTATCAATTTCATTATAAATTTCAACAAGTTTTCGGTTATTTGTGGCTCTAAAATACTTTCCGCCCGTAATTCCAGATATTTGCTTTAGCAATGTTTCATCAATTTCAACCGGCACCATTTGATATCTTTTTCCAAATGGAGTATTGAAGGGATATGGCGCTTGCCCAATTGTTCCTACACCAACCGTATAGATTCTTATTCCAAAATTTTGAGCGATTTGCGCGGCAGTTATTGGATCAATTTCTCCAGCGTTATTAACTCCGTCTGTTAACAAAATCAGAACTTTGCTTTTTGATTTGCTGTCTTTAAGTCTATTCACTCCATTTGCTATTGCATTGCCAATTGCAGTGCCATCTTCAATCATTCCACTATAAATATCTTTGAGTAAATTACTCAAGACCACATAGTCTATAGTCAGAGGACATTGAGTAAAACTTTCACCAGAAAAAATTACTAAACCAATTTTATCTGTAGTTCTTCCTTTTACAAAATCGTCAATAACTTTTTTTGCAGCCTCGAGCCGATTTGGTTTGAAATCTTCAGCAAGCATGCTTCCAGAGATATCTAAAACCATTGCAATATCGATTCCTTCGGTAAGAATATTTTCTCCGCTGGAAAATGTCTGCGGACGTGCAAACGCTACAATAAAAAATGCCAAAGCAAGAATTCTTAAAATTGCTGGTAAATGCGCAAGTCTTTCTTTTAAACTTTTAGGTACCTCACCAAACATTTCAAAAGACGAATAATTTATGTTTGGAGAAATTCTGTTTTTATTTTTCCAATACCAATAGAATAGTATCGGCAGCAACAACAAAAGCAATAACGCCCATGAGTTTGCAAATGAAATGTCGTTAAACATTTTCAGTCTCCTGGACATCTATAGTTTCAACAATTACTGGTTTCGGAATAGTTTCGTTAACTAAATGATATGCTTGATTCATCATCTCTTCATTCACTTGAGGCATTGGTTCAAACTTTGCGAATTTTACTAAATCTGCATTACTTAAAAAATTATATGTTGTATCAGTTATTATTTTCGCCTCTTCCAAATAACTTAGTACAGCTAATATTTCTGAGGAGGTCATTTCTAATGCTCGGAAATTAAATCGTTCTTCAAAATATCCGCGGACTATTTCTGTTATTTCCGAGTGATATTGTTTTATCAAACCTTGCTGCCATAGTTTTTTTTCAGCAAGTTTATCAAGCTTTTCTAAAGCAATTTCATGTGGAGGAATTTTAACTTCAGGTTCTTCTATAATTTTTCCTTCTTTTTTCTTTTTGTAATAACGATAGAAATAATATAATCCAACTAACAAACCAAATGATAAAAGTACAATTGCAATAATTAAAAGCCAGTTAGGAGGAAGTTTAATTGGTTCTTTTATATCCCGAATCTCTTCCTGAGGATTCACTTGCAAAGTTTTAATAACTATTGTTAACGGATTTACTGCTAAATATTTCTTAATCGTATCATTATTTGTTGAGTAATAAATCTTATAAGAAGGAATTGTTACTTCAGCAGAATCATACTTAGAAAAAATAAAAGTATATTTTTCAATTATATCATCATTAACTTCTTTTCTCTCTGGCTTAAGCGCTTCAATAAAATCCAAAACTTTTATACTATCTTTAATTGAAGGCAGATTTACTTTAAGGCTCTTAGAGTAACGTAATTCCAACTGATACTTTATATAATCACCAACTTGATATTCAGAAGTATCAACTGAAGCACTTACACTTATATTCTGTGCAATTAGGCTGGAAGACATGATAAAAAATATCAGCACAACTCTAATAAAATCTACCATCTTTTCTCCCTCATTTTGAAAAAATCAATGAGAGGTTTTACATATGAATAGCTTGTTTCAATTTCAATAGAATCAAGCCGGCTTGATAAAAACAACGATCTTCGATATTCATTAAAGCGTTTTTGAGTTTCCATAAAACTCCTTAAGAAACCTTTACTATTAGTATCGACAAATTTTATTTCACCGGTTTCTGCGTCTCTAAATTTTATCAGACCAAATTCTTTCAATTGTTTTTCTCTTAGGTCACTCAACACCATGCCGATCAAATCATGTTTTTTCCCAACAATCCTTAAAATCTTTTCATAACCAATGTCAAAATAATCTGAGATTAAAAAAACAATAGCTTTCTTTTTTATTGTATGATTAAAATATTCAAGTGCAGTCTTCAAACTGGTTTTATTTCCTTGAGGTTCGAATGATAAAACTTCACGGATAATCCTCAGTGAGTGACTTTTCCCCTTTTTTGGGGGAATGAATTTTTCGATCTGATCTGAAAAAAGAATTAACCCAACCTTGTCATTATTCTTCAATGCAGAAAATGCTAAAATTGCACTTAGCTCAGCTGCAATTTGTTGTTTTGTTTTTTCAACACTCCCAAATGAAAGAGAACCGCTCATATCAACTAGCAACATGACTGTCAGCTCTCTTTCCTCTTCAAATACTTTTACAAAAGGATGCCCAAACCTCGCAGTAACATTCCAATCGATTGATCTAATATCATCGCCAAGCTGATAGTCCCGCACCTCAGAAAATTCCATTCCCCTACCTTTAAAGACTGAATGGTATTCACCTGAAAAGACTTCATTAACAAGTCCGCGAGTTCTAATTTCAATTTGTTTTACTTGTTTAAGTAATTCTTTAGTGAGCATTTTTAATTATTAAATTTTCATTTGCCATCCGTAATACATCAGTGTTATCTGATTCCTTTTATGGCACTTCTATTTGGTTTAGAATTTTGGTGATAATATTTTCTGATGTAATATCCTCAGCCTCTGCTTCGTACGTAACTGCAATTCTATGACGCAATACATCCATGCAGATTGATCGAACATCTTCTGGAATTACATAACCTCTTCTTCTTACAAATGCCATTGCACGAGCTCCAAGTGCGAGATTAATAGATGCACGTGGTGATCCACCGTATGCAATAAGATCAGTCAATTCATCAAGTCCAAATTCTTTTGGTGAACGAGTAGCAAAAACAATATCGAGAATATATTTTTCTATTTTTTCATCAACATAAATTTCATGAACTAGCTTTCGTGCACGAATAATTTCATCAGGTGATACTACTGCATTCGGAGTAGACATTTGTCCGGTAGAATTCACCCGCATAATTTTTTGTTCTTCGTCTCTGTTTGGATAAGTTATTTTCACCTTGAGCATAAATCGATCAACTTGAGCTTCCGGCAAAGGATATGTTCCCTCTTGTTCAATTGGATTTTGGGTTGCAAGAACTAAAAATGGTTCGTCAAGTTTAAATGTAGTATCGCTAATGGTCACTTGTCTTTCTTGCATTGCTTCCAGTAAAGCACTTTGAACTTTTGCGGGCGCACGGTTAATTTCATCTGCTAAAATAAAGTTAGCGAAGATCGGTCCCTTCTTAATTGTAAAGTTCCCATCCTTTTGATTATAAATTAGAGTTCCAATTAAATCTGCCGGAAGAAGATCCGGAGTAAATTGAATTCTTTGAAATTTAGCTTTCATTGAAGATGCAAGAGATTTAATGGCAAGTGTTTTAGCCAAACCGGGAACTCCTTCTAACAAAACATGACCATTGCCAAGTAAACCTATAAATAGGCGTTCAAGCATTTGCTTTTGACCGACAATCACTTTGCCAATTTCATTGAAAAGAACATCAATGAATTCACTCTCACGCCGGATTTTTTCATTAAGAGCTGTAATATCCAATTTATCACCTATATTTTTGAAAACTGTTTGTTTTTACAAAATTTTTGAATAAAAGTTTCTTTAATTGTGTTAAAAATCGTTAAAATTCACTCGTTTAGAGCGGTAAATATAAGAAAAATAATTACAGAATTTGTTGTGGTAAACCTCAATTCCTAATTGATTTCCCTAAACATAGCAAACTTCAAGTATGAAGTTTCTTCCATTGAAAGAAGTGAAGGATGATCCAAAGAAGCAGAATTGGTATAAACAAGTTGAAAATTTCTTTGTGATTTTTGCAGAGCGTTTTTAATTGCTTCCATAAATTGATCTTTTTTCAAATGATAGGAACAAGATGAACTGAATAAGATGCCACCCTTTTTAATTACAGCAATTGCTAAACGATTTAATTTCTCGTAACCCTTAATTGCTTTGGGCAAGCTTTTTTTACTTTTTGCAAATGCTGGAGGATCAATATTTACAATATCAAATTTTTTGTCAGCAGCGATGCATTTTTCTAAATACTCAAATACATCTTCACAAAAAAATTCTCTTTGATTTGATAAATTATTTAATTCATAATTTCTAATCGCACTTTCAATTTCATTTATAGATGAATCAACAAAAGTAATTTTTGATGCTCTATTTATGGCTGCATGCAGTCCAAATCCGCCTGAGTTGCAAAAACAGTCTAGAATTGATTTATTATTGCAGAATTTTCCAAAAAATTTTCTGTTATCGCATTGATCGAAATAAAAACCAGTTTTCTGACCTTTGACTAAATTAATCTCGTATTTAACGTGACCATCATCTATTAATTCTCTTTCATTTTCAGTCGAGTTACCAAAATAAATTTTGTCTTCAGCCGACAATCCTTCAAGCTTTCTAAAATATTCGTCGTTCCTTGATATTATTTTTTCAGCATTTAGACTTTTCTTGAGAATTGTATTAATTATTTCAATGTTTTTCTCAATTCCGGCTGAATTCACTTGAAGCACAAAGGTATTGTTGTATTTATCTATTATTAATCCGGGTAAGAGATCGCTTTCGCAGAATACAACTCTGAATGAACTTCGGTTTGGATAAACTGATTTCCGATAGTTATATGCTGATAAAATTCTAGTAGTAAATATATTCTCTAAATCTATTTGTTGTTCAAGTGAAATAATTCTCACTGCAATTAGAGAATTTGTGTTATAAAAACCAGTTGCTAAAAAATTGATTTTATAATCAAATATATCTACAAGATCACCATTGAGAGGATCTCCTTCAGCGGTCTGGATTTCATTACTAAAAACCCAGAGGTGACCACGTTTAATTCTCAATTCCTCATTTTTTTTTAGAATGACTCTTTTCATATTTTATTCCAAGTAAAGTTTCTTTTACTTTCTGTTTGTTTTTTATAAAATATATGAATTGTTGTACTTAAAATAGTATTTACCTTTATATTTTTTTATAATAATTTGAAACAAGTTGATTGAGAATTATATGACATTCTTAAATGGCAAATACCAACAATTGATAAATCACTTTCTAAAAATTTGTATTCTAATTAGTTTGTTACTCTTAATTCCACGCTGCGAAGAGGCAACTTTATCTATTGAATCTTTTGAATCGGGTACAGTAACTGGGCAAGTATTTTCAATTGGCTACCCTGGTCCGATACCAATTGGATGGGTTCCTCCTCCATATCAGCAGTTTTGCACAATCATTGTAATGAATGAAAGAAATAATATTATTAAAGAAGTTCTTTCTAATCAAAATGGAGCATTCAATTTCAATATAGAGCCTGGAATTTATTATTTCGGATTACGGGAATCGCCAATTAAATCTATAACCGGTCCATTTAAAGTTGAAATGAATAAAACAATTTATGTGGATGTATATTACGATAATGGAATGAGATAATAAATTATTTCTGTTGTGACAATTTCTTTTTTAATAACTCATTCACAATTTGAGGATTAGCTTTACCTTTCGATTCTTTCATAACTTGACCGACAAAAAATCCAATTACTTTTTCCTTGCCCGAAAGAAACTCTTGAACATCTTTGGGATTTGCTGTTATTACTTTATCAATAATTGTTTCAATTTCAGTTGTATCCGAAATCTGAAGAAGATTTTTGTCTTTAATTATTGTATCAGGCTCCTGATTGCTTTTAAGCATTTCCAAAAAAACTTCTTTTGCAATTTTTATACTTATAGTTTTGTTATTAATTAATACAATTAAATTGCCAAGGTTAACTGGAGAAATTATGAATTGAGATATTCCAATTTTTCCTTCACTTAATACTTTAAGCACCTCAGTCATAATCCAATTGCTTGCTGATTTATAATCAGTGGTTACTTCAGTAACTTTTTCAAAATAGTCCGCTAATTCTTTTGAAGAAGTCAATATTCCAGCATCATAATTTGGTAAATTAAACTGTTCAATAAATCTTTTGCATCGCGTATCTGGCAATTCTGGAATCTTTTTTTCGATTTCACTTTTCCATATTTCATCAACCTCAACCGGCATTAAATCTGGATCAGGAAAATATCGATAATCATGCGCTTCTTCTTTACTTCTCATCGGTAATGCAATGTTTTGTTCTGCATTCCAGAGTAAAGTTTGTTGAATAATTTTTCCGCCATCTTCAAGAATTTCAATTTGTCTTTTGATTTCAAACTCAATTGCCTTTTCAACGTTTCGGAATGAATTCATGTTTTTTATTTCGGCTTTAGTTCCAAGTTGTGATTCACCTTTTAATCTAACGGAAACATTTGCATCACATCTAAAAGAACCTTCTTCCATATTTCCATCGCATATTCCTAAATATGTTATAATTTGCCGGAGTTTAGACAAATATAAATAAGCTTCTTCAGCAGAATTCATATCAGGTTCGCTCACAATCTCAAGCAATGGTGTGCCGCAGCGGTTAATATCGATTAATGTTGTTTCTTCTTGATCGTGAATTGACTTACCGGCATCTTCTTCCATATGAATTCTTTTAATCTGAATCTCTTTCATTGAACCATCATTTTTAACAACTACTAGTTTCCCGAATTCACAAATTGGTTTTTCGAATTGCGATATTTGATAGCCCTTAGGTAAATCAGGATAGAAATAATTTTTTCTTGCAAATATCGAATTTCTATTAATCGTACAATCAGTAGCTAAGCCCATTTTAACTGCAAACTCAACTACTTTTTGATTTAAAACCGGCAAAGCACCAGGATGTCCTAAACAAACTAGGCACACGTTTGTATTCGGTGGATTACCAAAGTTTGTAGAGCAACCGCAAAATATTTTCGTTTCAGTTAACAATTGAGCATGTACTTCAAGCCCAATTACAGCTTCATATAGAGAATTCATTATACCAATGAAAATTAATTGCGTGAATATAATTATTTAATCTGAAATGCATAAAGTATCAGTGTTAATTTTACTTTATTCAAATTATTAACCATATTAAAAACTAAATTTACAAGACGTTATAGGGATTAATAATGCAACTCGATATTTTAATTTTTGCAGCTCACCCGGATGATGCCGAACTTTCCATGGGAGGCACAATAGCAAAATTGACAAATGCAGAGATCAAAGTTGGGCTAATTGATTTAACAAAAGGCGAACTTGGCACAAGAGGCTCTGCAGAAATAAGAAAAATTGAAGCACAGAAAGCTTCAGAAATATTAAAAATCACAGTGAGAGAAAATTTAGGTTTTACGGACGGCAGCATAAAATTCAATGAAGATTATTTGAATTTTATAATATCAAAGATTAGGAAATATCAACCTCGTTTTATTTTTGCACCTTATAGCAACGATAGACATCCGGACCATATTGGCGCAAGTCAACTTGTAAAAGAGGCATTTTTCTTTTCCGGAGTTCATAAAATTGTGACTGAAGAAAATGCGAAAATACAACAGCCATTTCGCCCGGAAAAACTTTATTACTTTATGCAAGCCTACGAATTTGAACCAACTTTTATTGTCGATATCAGCGAAACCTACGATACAAAAATGAAAGCAATTCATGCATACGAATCTCAATTTCACAACCCGGAAAGTAAGGAACCGGAAACTTTCATTAGTCAGCAAAGCTTCTTAAAAAATTTAGAAGCCCGGGCAAGGGTATGCGGATTCAACATTGGTAAAGAATTTGGCGAGCCCTTCTTCTGCGAAGAAAAAATTGAATATGATTTTATTGGTATTATTAAAAATGTTCATAAATAAAAAATGGTAATGCAAATTTTAAATCCGGAATTGAAACCATTTCAAATAAAATTCGGGAGTTTATTCATCGGAATTTTCCTTTTTCTAATTATCTGGTTGTTTGTTGATTTCGGACCCAATTATTACAATGCAAAACTAATTGCTGCTGTAGCTGCAATGATGGCGACTTGGTGGATTACAGAAGCATTACCGCTTGCTGCAACTTCACTTGTTCCGCTAATTCTTTTCCCATTTCTTGGAGTTGTTTCTTCTTCTGATATCGCAGAACAGTATATGAATTCAACTATTTTTCTGTTCGTCGGTGGATTTTTTATTGCAATTGCAATGGAGAAGTGGAAACTTCATCAAAGAATCGCATTGAGTGTTATACTTTTATTCGGCAATAGTCCTTCAAAAATAATACTTGGTTTTATGATTGCTTCAGGTTTTATTTCAATGTGGATTTCAAACACCGCAACTTGTTTAATGGTTTTACCAATTGGACTTTCAATAATTTATAAAGTTGAAGCAGAGTTTGGAACAGATAAAAGCAATAACTTCAGTAAAGCATTGATGCTTGCTATTGCTTATGCGTGTACAATCGGTGGTATCGCAACTCTAATTGGAACACCTCCAAATTTAATTTTCCAAAGAATGTATAAGATTTATTTTCCAGATAATCCGATGATTAGATTTAGTGAGTGGATGATGTTTGGTGTCCCACTATCAATTACTATGCTAATAATCACTTGGATAGTTCTTACAAAAGTTTTCTATAGAACTGACAAAAGTCTTTTACTTGATAAAGTAATCATCAGAAATGAAAAAGTGAAACTTGGCAAGATGAGTTTTGAAGAAAAGGCAGTTCTTATAGTTTTCTTTATTACTTCATTTTTGTGGGTGTTCAGAACTGATATTGATCTTGGTTTTTGGAAAATTCCTGGCTGGTCAAACCTATTTACATTTGCAAATCTTATTGATGACAGCACCATAGCCATATTAATGACTATTGTACTGTTTGTAATACCATCACTTTCGAGTGAAAAAAAATATTCATTTATTTTGGTTCATGAGGATATTAAAAAGATTCCGTGGGATATTGTGTTACTATTTGGCGGAGGTTTTGCCTTAGCTGAAGGATTTGTTCAAAGTAATCTATCAAAATTGATTGGACAAGAATTTTTAATTATGAAGGCTGTTGCTCCAATAATATTGGTGTTAGTTCTCTGTTCTGTAAATGTATTCACAAGCGAATTAACATCAAACACTGCGCAAACTGCAATAATCCTTCCATTACTTGCTTCGCTTTCAATTGAAATTGGTGTTAATCCATTAATGATTATGATTCCGGTAACATTCTCTGTTTCGTTGGCTTTTATGATGCCCGTTGGAACTCCTCCAAATGCAATTGTTTTTGGAAGTCAGCGCCTTAAAGTGTGGGATATGGCTAAGGTAGGATTTATTTTAAACATCCTTGGAATTATTGCCGTAGTAATTTTAGCACAAATCTTCTTTATCTAGAATCCTTTTCTGTTTTTATTCATCATATAAGAAAAGAAATAAGGATAATTTATGACTTATCACAATTCAAAAACTGTAAGCTATTCCTTTGATGATGCGATCCAAAAAGTTATTGATGAACTTAAAAAGGAAGGCTTCGGAATTTTAACAGAAATTGATGTTAAAGAAACACTCAAAAAAAAATTAGATGTTGATTTTAGAAAATACAAAATATTAGGTGCGTGCAATCCGCCATTTGCATACAAAGCACTTCAAGCAGAAGAAACTCTTGGCGTGCTGCTTCCTTGCAACGTTGTTGTACAAGAAAAAGAAGAAGGTAAAATTCAAGTGAGTGTAGTTAATCCAATGGAATCAATGAAGGCAGTTCAGAACCCGGCATTGGAAGAAATAGCCGCACAAGTATCAGAAAAGCTTCAAATAGTTTTAGGTAATCTTTAATCTTTTATTCCCCCATGAATAAACCCAATATGCTTGTTAAGGTGTTGGGTTTTGTTATTCTAAATCTATCAATAGGATATATTAATCCCATCTACCAAATTCAAAACCGATTCTTATTATAGATTTTAAATCATATTGTACTCTGCTAGGTCGACCATAAAAATTATAGTAATTAGTAATATTTGCATATTGATAACTAATCAGTAATGGCAATACTTTTATTATAGGAATTCCAATTGTAATTGTTGGGAAAGCAAACCAGCCTTCTCTTGTGGCACCTCCTGAATGTCCTCCAGTAGCCCAACGCGCAGTGAAATGAAAATCAATACCAGCACTTATAAAAAAAATATCTTCCACTTTTCTACGATAATAGAAACCGAAATCCAACCCGATTAAGTGACTTGGAAATAAAATTATACCAGGTTTAATTTCCAACTTTGAAATATCATCGAGCTTAAATTTACCAGAATAAGAAAGACAAAGCCCGTCAAATTTATTGTCGAATGTTTCTTCGGATCTAAACGGTTGAGTATTATAGAAGTTATAATACGAATACAGAATTTCGAAATTCATATTGCCCGAATATTTAATCCAAGATTCAGTAGGTATTTCTTGATTAACATTATACTTGCAGATTTTTTCAGCTAAATCTAACTCAATTTCTAATTCGTGATTTTTCTTGTTGCGTACAACGTTCAATTCAAAATAAAATTTGTTTGCCAAATTTCTATTTGGCTCCAACAATTCAACAGAAGTATTACCTTGATCAGAATTCGATAAAAACCAAAATGAATTTTCATTATTCGATTTCTTCTCTATTAACAAATAGACTGACTTTTGGCTATCAACTTCAATCTTTATAAATGATAAGCGGGAACTAATTAATTCAATATTCTTTGGTAAATTAATTTCGGGTGGAATTCCATGTAAAATTGACGCGGTATTCTTGTAAGAATTATCTTGAGAAAAAATATTATTACATAAACAAAGAATAATTCCTAAAAGGAAAATTTTTTTCAATACCATAGAATTTATCTTGTAAGACGTTTATACTTTATTCTATGAGGAATATCAGCATCTTTTCCTAACCGTGTTCTTCTGTTCTCCTGATAATCTGAGAAGTTGCCTTCAAACCAAACTACTTTGCTATCACCCTCAAACGCAAGAATGTGTGTACAAATGCGATCTAAAAACCAGCGGTCGTGACTTATAACAACAGCACAACCAGCAAAGTTAAGCAATCCTTCTTCCAATGCACGCATTGTATTAACATCAAGATCATTTGTCGGCTCATCAAGTAAGATTACATTAGCACCTTGTTTTAATGCCAGAGCGAGATGAACTCTATTTCTCTCACCGCCAGAAAGTAATCCGACTTTCTTCTGCTGATCTGCGCCAGTAAAATTAAATTGACCAACATAAGCGCGTGAATTTACTTGCCTTCCTCCAAGCTGAATTTGATCATCGCCCCCGCTAATCATTTGCCACACAGTTTTTTCAGGGTCAAGGACATCTCTGCTTTGATCAACGTAAGCAAGTTTTACAGTTTCTCCAATTTTAAATATTCCGCTGTCTGCTTTTTCTTGTTCAGTTATCATTCTAAACAAAGTAGTTTTTCCGGCACCATTTGGTCCAATTACACCAACAATTCCGCCTGGTGGAAGTTTGAAATTCAAATTCTCAATCAATAGTTTATCGCCGAATCCTTTTGAAACATTTTCTGCTTCAATAACAACATTACCCAGCCGTGGACCGGATGGAATATAAATTTCTAAATCTTTTTGATTCTTTTCCCTTTCTTCATTAAGCATTTCCTCATAAGCATTGATACGTGCTTTTGATTTTGCATGACGGGCTCTTGGCGCCATTTTAATCCATTCAAGCTCTCGCTGTAAATTTTTCTGTCTATCAGTTTCTTTTTTCTCTTCTAATAATAATCTCTGTTTTTTCTGATCCAGCCATGAAGAATAATTACCTTTCCAGGGAATTCCTTCACCTCTGTCCAATTCTAAAATCCATCCAGCAACATTATCAAGGAAATATCGGTCGTGTGTAACTGCAATCACAGTTCCTTGATAACGGTTTAATTCTGCTTCAAGCCATAGAACAGTTTCTGCATCAAGATGATTGGTTGGTTCATCTAATAAAAGAATGTCTGGTTTTTTGAGAAGCAGTCTGCATAATGCAACTCTTCTTCTTTCACCGCCCGATAAAACTTTTATTGGTGTGTTGCCAGGAGGACAACCAAGCACATCCATAGCGAGCTCAAGTTTAGAATCCAGATCCCAAGCATCAAGATGATCAAGTTTTTCTTGAACTTTACCTTGCCTTTCAAGTAAATCGTTAATTTCATCATCGCTCATCGGTTCAGCAAACTTTGCATTTATTTCATCATATTCTTTCAACACATCAACAATTTCTTGAACTCCTTCTTCAACAATTTCTTTTACTGTTTTTGAATCAGCAAGTTTAGGTTCTTGCTCTAATAATCCAATTGTAAATCCTGGAGATACTGCTGTTTCTCCATTGAAATCCTTATCGACACCGCCAAGAATTTTTAAAAGAGAACTTTTACCAGAGCCATTTAAACCGAGCACCCCAATCTTTGCACCGTAGAAGTATGAAAGGTAAATATCTTTTAATATAGGTTTTGTGTCATAATATTTACTTACACCAATCATCGAGTAAATTATTTTATTAGGTTCGTTTGACATAACTCTATGTTATTTGTTGGTTGTTGGTAGTTAGTTGTTAAATTGTTTTTTCTCAGTCATTTTTAGGTAGTCAATTATCCTATAAGCTTTTCGAAATCTTTGCTTCTTCCATCAATACTTTGTAAGAATATCCATAACCAAAATCTTTATTCAATACAATTTTCCCTTCTACAATTACAACATCTCCAATATTAGCAGTTCCATTGGTTGTAATTGTCAAATCAAATTCATCATTTGCACTAGTTCCATCTTGAATATGAATCCAATTTTTTTCCATAATTCCCAAGTTAACTTTTATCACCTTCCCTTTAATTTTTACAGTCTTGTTTTCATATTTGTTTGGATTAGTAAATAATTGAGAAATAGTAATTCCTCCAGACAACGGTTCAACTGAAATATTTTCTTTTTCAATGTGAGGCTTTTGTGGTTCGGTCATTGTACCAACACCAAGCTTTGATTCAAGTCTATCAACAAATAATATTCTCTCAAAAGTTTTATTAAGCTCTTTGCTTGTAAAACCTTTCATTTCCATCGCGTTAGTATATAGTAGAACTTGCCCCACACTAAAATCTGCTTTTGGGCTTGCAATCCAATATTCTGCACCATCTTCTGACACTTTGAGATAACTGTAGCTGGATACACTTTGCACTTCTAGAACAGTCACTTTATGCTGATTACTTTTAACTTCCAAACTTTTATTTACATTTTGTTGTTCTTCATTTTTAGAACAACTTATCAAAAACGCTGACAAGACAATTAAAAACATGATACTTTTTCGCATGATAAATACCTTCTGACTAGTTTAAATAAATCAATAATTAAATTAATTCTTCCAAAAGTGGAATTTTTAGTATTGCTAAAATAAACAATCTTCTACTAATGATATGATAAATGAATTTTTTATTTTTGAAGCATAAAAAGAGTGTAAAAGAAAGGTAATGATGAAACATTTAATTGGTGCTCATACATTTGTATCCGGTGGCCCGGCTTCTGCAATTGAAACTGCAGATAAATTGGGTTTTACTGCAATTCAAATATTTACGAAAAATAATAATCAATATTTTGCACGTGACCTTACCGAAAAAGAGATTTCTGATTTTAAAGAGAACTTATCGAAATCGAATATAAAATTTGTTGTATCACACGATACTTACCTTATAAATCTATGTGCGAAGGATCCAGTTGGCTTAGAAAAATCTCGACAAGCATTTATAAAGGAATTGGAAAGATGTGAGCAGCTTGGAATTCCACACCTCAATTTTCATCCCGGCGCTCATGTCGGACAAGGTGAAGAAGAGGGAATAAAAATTATCGCAGAATCATTGAACTATGCACATCAACAAACTAAAGGTTATCAAACAAAAAGCATGTTAGAAGCAACCGCCGGTCAAGGTACAACACTCGGATACAGATTCGAACAGTTAAGAAAAATTATTGATCTTGTTGATGAACCCAAAAGAATGAGTGTCTGCATTGATACAGCACATATTTGGGCAGCCGGATACAATATCCGCGATACAAAAGAGTATAAAAAAATTATAAAGGAGTTTGACGGCATCATCGGTCTAGAACGTTTGCATTGCATTCACATGAATGACAGTAAGAAAGATCTCGGCTCGCGAGTTGATAGACATGACCACATTGGAAAAGGATTTATTGGACTTGAAGGATTTACAAATATTATGAATGACAAGAAACTCGAGAAGGTCCCGAAAATTTTAGAGACGCCAAAAGAAAAAGATCAAAAAGAGGATGTGGAGAATATTAGAGTGTTATTGGGATTGGTGAAAAAGTAATAGAAATTATCGTACAATTAATTTATTTCATTAACTCTCAAAACCATAATTCCAGTCTGTTTCTTATTTGCTTTCACATATTCAGCAAGGGGTTTTTCTGTAATTTCAACTTTATGCCCAACGTTTGGCGCATGCATAAAATGGATTCTGCCATCATTCATTCTAACAGCAATTCCAGTATGTGAAATATCTAATCCTTCGATGTTTGTGGTTATGCCAATAATATCGCCGCTCTGAATTTTATCTTCGCATTTTTCGATATCTTCTTCTGGGATGTAGTAGTAGTTTCTTTTGTTAATTTTCATTTCTGCTGCTTCGATCTCTTTAACAAATTTAGGATTCTCTTTTAACTGTCGATAAGAATCCGTATGAGTACTCATAAAATTAATTTTTTTAATGTAAGGAACACCACCAATTTCTTTTGTTTTATCCTTTCCAATTCCGCGTTTGTTCATATTGTAAATCCAATCAGAGAAATAATGAAGTCGTGATGGATAATCTTTCAGCTTTCCATTCCGATAACGAATATTGACCAATTCTTTTTGATAGTCTTCAAAAGATGTTTTTCCATTCTTTATTGACCGAGCAAATACTAGTGAAGTCTCAAGAAATGTATAACAATCTAAACCCGTTAAATGCACGACAAGCCGTTCTTCGCCAGGTTTTTCAAGCGTGAATGCTTCATAATCTGTTCCAATAAAACTTTTACCAATCTCGGTTATTATTTCATTAATTGGTTTTGTCGAAAGATTCGCTTCAATTGCAAATTGAAATTTGGAATTACAAATTTCAACATCTTTCTGAGTAAAGATTGTTTGCGAAAAAATTTCCGTGTAAATAAAAAAAGAATATAATAGCACACGGATAAACACTGATTGAATAGATTTGAACAGATATTTTATTTGAAAAAAATTATTCATTTTTTTTATTAGAACGGTGGTTCTTCAAGTGCTTGTATTTCTTCAGCATCTCCGACCGCTTCTCCTTCAGTTAATCTTGGTTGACGAAATCTCTCAAGACTTTCGAATCTTGCATAATCTTTTATGAATCTCATTTTCAGTTCCCCAATCGGTCCATTTCTTTGCTTTCCAACAATAATTTCAGCAAGTCCTTCTGTAGATTCTCCTTGCATTTCACCGCTTGTATAAGATGTAATATTATAAACTTCTGGTCGATATAAAAACACAACGACATCAGCATCTTGTTCAATTGAACCAGATTCACGTAAATCTGAAAGCATCGGTTTTTTATCGGATCTTGATTCAACTGCACGATTCAATTGTGAAAGTGCAACCACTGGTAAACTCAATTCTTTTGCTAATGCTTTTAATGATCGAGAGATTGAAGAAATTTCTCGTTCTCTGCTTTCCATTGAAGAAGATGGATTAACTAATTGAAGGTAATCGACAATTATTAATCCGGCGTTTTTTTCATTTTTCAACCTTCGTGCTTTCGCTCGCAGTTCAAGAATCGAAATGCCGGGAGTGTCATCAATATAAATTGGAGCTTTACTTAACTTGTGAACTGTTCTACTAATTTTTGCCCCTTCCTCAGCTCTAAATTTTCCAGTTCTCACATTATGAGCATTAATTCTCGCTTCTGCAGAAATCAACCTTGTCGCCAATTGAATGGTTGACATTTCCAAACTGAAAATTCCAATTGGAATGTTGTGATCAATAGCAGCGTTTCGAGCAGCTGACATAGCAAAAGCAGTTTTTCCCATTGATGGACGAGCAGCAATAATTATCAAATCTGATTTTTGGAAACCTCCGAGTAATTCATCCAACTCAAAAAATCCGGACGGAACGGAAAACGTAGAGATATTTTTTGCATGAATCGCTTCAATTAATTCCAAAGCTTCTTTTACTGCTTTGTCCATCGACTTAAATGATTCTTTTATTCCTTCTTCAGAAATCTGAAATATTTTTGTTTCGGCTTGATCAAGAAGGTCAAATACATCTTCACTTGCTTCATATGCATTGTGTGCTATATCCATAGAAGCAGTAATTAATTGCCTAAGAATCCATTTTTCCAAAACAATTCTGGCATGATAATCAACATTTGCCGCTGAAGAAATATCTTGAGTCAATTTGCTAAGGTAAGCTGCTCCTCCTGATAGATCAACTTTACCAGACTTTTTTAATTCTTCATAAACTGAAACAGTGTCAATCGGTTCATCAGCTTCGTACAAAGAAGACATTGCTTCAAAAATCACTCTATTCTTTTTTTCATAAAAAGATTCTGGTTTTAGAATCTCAACTGCTTTGGGAACAGCATCATTTTCTAAAAGCATTGCACCAAGAACTGACATTTCAACTTCAGTTGCTGCTGGAGGCTGCTTTGCAGCCGCTTGAAGTTTCTGAAGTTTTTTATCAATCACTTCACTTTTTTTAGATGGAATTCTCTTTGCCATGTTAACTACTTAATAATTTGTCATAAAGTTTTTTAAATTTTTGTACATCTTCCCAGCAGCCCCGCTTCCAATTTGGATTTCTTAGTAATGCAGCCGGATGATAAGTTGCCATCACTTTAATACCATTAAATTCGTAAACAGTATTTCGTAAATCTGCAAGTGAAAGCTTTTTATTTAGTAATCCATTTGCAGCCACTCTTCCAAGGCATAAAATGATTTTAGGGTTAATCAAATCAATTTGCTTATGAAGATAAGGAATACAAGTTTCCATTTCCATTGGCTGCGGATCTCTGTTTTGAGGTGGACGGCATTTCAAAATATTGGCGATGTAAACTTCTTCTCTAGATAGATTGATAGATTTCAAAATATCATTAAGCAATTTTCCGGCACGTCCAACAAATGGTTCACCTTGAGCATCTTCATCTGCGCCGGGAGCTTCACCAATAAGCATTGCATGAGCATTCGAATTTCCGATACCAAAAACAAATTTATTTCTTGTTTTACCTAAATCGCATTTCATACATTTATTGACGAGGGCATTTAGTTCGTTAATTGAATTCGAACTCATAAAATTTTCTGCGAACAGATTATTATTCAAATCAATCTCAACCTTCTCTGCAACCTTGAATTTAATATTTTCTTTAATCTCTACGTTGAATTGATCAAAAAGTAAATCACCAAAAATTTCTTGCTGATCTTTCAACGCTTCAGTAAATAATTTTTTAATATCATCCATCAAAGCTGGCTGGTTTGAATTTTCAAAATCACATTTGAATTTAATTAAAAAAGAAGATTATTTAAAAATAAAAAGCGGAGCTTTTAACTCCGCCTTTAAGAAAAAGATTTCTTTTAGATAGTTTTATCTTTAAATCGATACTCAATTCCATCCGAAGTAAGTTCTTTTACGGATTTCAAATGAGGTTTTTCTCGTTTATCGAATTCTAAAGAAAGTTTTAACTGCTCAGGGTTTTCTCTATCCTCAAATTCGTCTTCATGCCCAGAATTTATGGTGCTGAGCAAAGCATTGAACTCTAATTTATTATCGTCGTTCAGTTTTCTTGCTCTTCTAGCTGTTACTATAACAGCTTCGTAAAGATTAGGAACTTTTTCCTTAATCTTATCAAGATTAAGCGGTTTTAACATTTCATTTCTCCTTTTTTAACTCTAAATCTATAATTGTTTTAACTTCTTTTTTTGCTTGTTCAAGATTAATATTTGTTACAACATGATCAAATTTATCTTTAAATGATAATTCCATTTCTGCTCTTTGGATTCTTTTCTGCAGATCTTCATCAGTTTCAGTATTTCTTTTTACAAGTCTTTGTTTCAATTCCTCAATACTGGGTGGTGAAATAAATATCAATGTTGCAAATGGATAAACTTTTTTAATACTCAATGCACCTTTAACATCAACTTCGAAGACAGTTGAAATCCCACTCTTAATATTATCATCTACTTTTTTTTTAAGCGTACCATAATAGTAATCGTAAAATTTTTCCCACTCAACGAACTCACTACTATTTATTTTACTTTCAAAATCTTTTTCGGAAATAAAAAAATAATCTATTCCTTCCTTTTCAACACTCCTTCTTTTTCTAGTCGTATAAGAAACTGAGAAAGCAAATTCAGGATACTGCTTTAATATTTCTCTTACTATGGTAGTTTTACCAGAACCACTCGGAGCAGAAAATACAAACAAATTTGCTTTTTTATTCACAGTTACTCAATATTTTGGATTTGTTCACGGATTTTTTCTATTTCTTCTTTTAATTTAATTCCATAATGAGAAATTTCTGATGATACTGATTTGCTATTTATTGTATTTGCTTCTCTATTCATTTCTTGAAGAATAAAATTTAATCTTCTTCCGGCATCATCAGAATTATTTAACGTTTCTTTAAAAATTTTGATGTGGCTTTTCAATCTGACACATTCTTCAGTTACATCATACCTTTCGGATAATAAAGCTAATTCAGTAATTAACCTTTGTTCGCTGTCAACAAGGTCTGTAACAAGCTGCTTTGCTTTTTCCCTAAATTTTTCAAAATAACTTGTAACACTTTCTTCTTTTATTTTTTCAATCATTAATGTATTGCTTTCTATTAAATCGAGTCGCATCCTAATATCAATCTCAAGTTCCTTTCCTTCAGCTTCACGCATTTTATTTAATTCATTTATAGCACCTTCAATAGCTTCTTCAATAAGCAGCATTTCTTCGCCAGCTTGTTCTTCATCTTCTTTGAAATACAGATTTTGAAAAACCAATAAATCACTGAAAGTAATTTTATTTTTTAATCCAGCAAACTTTCTAATATCTTTAAGAATTTTCATCCCAAATTTTACAGCAGCCGGATCAATTTCATTAAACTTTTCAATGAACTCACCTTTTCGTACAGTCAAAGACAAATATACCTTTCCTCTTTTGATTGCCTTTTTTACTTTTTCTCTAATTTCAAATTCTTTAGCAGCTAAAAATTTTGGCAGCCTCAATGAAAGATCAAGATAGCGGCTATTAACACTTTTTATCTCGGCATCAACTGATAGTTCGCCCTTTTGAGATGTTCCTTTGCCATATCCGGTCATGCTGTTAATCATAATACTCCGAAAAAGTGACTGCAAATTTAGTTAAAAACGAAGTGTCAAACAAAGTGTCTTTTTAGCTCAAAAATCTAATTTCTGAAGATTTTAGAATGCTTCTCCAATACCGATATGAAATTGCACCAGGTCATTCCAAAATCTTTTTGATGAAATACTTCTATTGTCCTTAGGATCATACAACTTAATTCCGAAATCAAATCTGATAGGAGCAAAATCTGAATAATATCTAATTCCAAAACCGCCGGCAACTGCTATTTGATCTAGTTTGAATTCGGAAAAATCATTCCAAGTATTCCCATAATCAATAAATAAAACAGAACCAAATTTCCCAAACAAACGATTTCGTGTTTCGATCGAACCTTCAAAAGTAAAAAATCCACCAGTTGCCGCACCCTTAGCAAGTACTCCTTCTAATTCTTCTTGAGTTGGATTTTCTAAATTTAAAAGCGGATCTAAAGGAACAAGTTGCCGCGTACTCCAGCCCCGAATTGAATTGCTTCCTCCTGAATAAAATCTTTGATTTAAAGAAATATCTGCTTTGTCACCTTTATATGTAAATATTTGTCCGACCTTTAACTTTAAACCAAATGAATTCAGATTGGAAAAATAAATTGGAAGAAAAACAGATGTAGCTGCTAAAAATTTTAAGTAGAGTGGTCTATTAAATTCTGACTTTGCCATTTTTGTAATTAAATAAGGAATCGAATTTGCTTCTTCCAATTGAAATGACAATGAATAACCAGAAGTTGGGAAAAAAACATCATCAGTTTTATTTGTGCCTAATAAAATTCCCATTAATGCATTTGTACTTTTGGAAATTAACTGCCCGCCTAATTCATTTATCACATAAAGGGAGGCGAGAGAATCGGCTTCGGCTTTAGTATAATTTCTTTCTGTAATTCGCTGATAAGAGATACTTAAAAGATTAATCAAATACTCCTTCTTATATGTGTATTCAGCTCTCTCAATATTAAAGTAAGTGCTAAAAGTATTGAAGTATGTAAACTGGGGCATTTCGATATCAAAACTCAATTTTGCTCCATACAATTTAGAATTGTATTCATTCTTTCTTTTTTGAAGTGTAAAATAGGATTCTAATTTTGTATTAATTGGTTTTCCGAAAAGAAATGGCTGTTCAACAATCATTCTTGTATCTGTATAACCAAATACAGTTGAATCATTAAACGAAGGATTTTTTAAAAATTCAGAAATATTTTGTGCAGCGATTGAAGATCCTATAGTAAACTTACGCGCATCGCCAAAAAGATTTTTTTTAGTAAAACTTAATCCAATACCAATATTAAAAGTATTGTCTTCATTATTAACTATAATTTCGGGAGTTAATTCATGCATCATTCCAACATCGGCAGCAATACTTAACGGCACATAATTGCCAACTGTATCAGAAATAACAGCATTTATAATTGCAGAATTAAAAAGTTCTGTTCGATATAATCTTACTTGCCCTCGTTGAATATCATAAAAACTATAAAATGAATTCGCACCAATGCCAACAATTTCCTTTAACAATTCATCTTCAACGAAATCTTTTCCTTCACCGGTTTTTAGAGTAGAAATTTCATTGATCCTATATCTCTTACCAGTTGTAAAATTTATACCAACATCAACACGGTTTAACATTGTATCAACTGTAACTGACGGAATATCATTAGATACAAGCATAAAACCATGATCTCTTAAATAATTAATTGTATAGTTCTTTTTGTTTTCCACCAATCTTTCTTGATAAATTGTATTTGAATCAACTTTTATAAAATCATTTAGTAAATCCAAATATTCACCCGGAATTTTATCTTTCAAACCATATACGTTGAACGATTTTAAGTAAGCTGGTTCCCTTTCATTAATCTCAAAAGTTAGTACTGCCTCCTTCTCTGCTAAGGAATAATTATACTTCACTGAAATCTTAAAGTACCCATTTGAATGATAAAGACTTTTAATGGCTTGAATATCTGAAGGTATTAGCAGCGAGTCGAAATAAATAGCTGGGGAACCAAAACCTGAAAAACTATTTAAGAATTGAGAGAACTTACTAGGTGATTCTTTCGAAAAAATTACACTTTCTAATTCTGAGGTTGGTATTGCAAGGTTACCAATGAACTCAATGTTTACTAATTCATGATGTAAATAAGTTTGACCAAAAGCATTAATGGTAATAATGCAGTAGAATACAACTACTATGTTAATTAATTTTGTTTTCAAACCAATTTCGATTAATTAAAATGTTATTTTTACTTCCGTTCCAATTTTTACAACAGACAAAATCTCATCGATATTTTCATTACTCACGGCAACTGATCCATTAGTCCAATTAAATGTAAATGGTAAATTCTTAAAAATGAAGTTGTATTTCCCTATCCCATGAATACCTATATTGGAACCCAGCCTTGTTTCTTTTGGAGGACAGTCGTTATTTTTTGATGAACTTTGAATTGTTTTAAATTCATTTTCATTTAGATAACCTTGTTTTAGTGCTTCAGCAGCAACTTTTTCATTTGGATAATTAATTTGTAGAAACCGATGGTATCTCGAATTAGTATCAATGTAGCAAATTTTAAACTCACCTAGCGGTGTAATCAGATCATGTGTTGATGTTTTTATTGTACCAGAGTTTTTTCCAAATACAGCTTTATAGTTTTTAATGAATGTTTTATTAGAATAAAGTTCAACTCTATAATTCATTCTATTAACAACAAGATGTACATCTTTAAGTTTATCAATCCCTTTTTCTTTAAGAATTTCTTCTAAAGTTTGCTCTCTAAGATTTAATATAACTCCATAAATAATTAATCCGGTAAAAAAAATTAAAATGCTTCCGCTTATATATAATACATTTCTTAACATTTAAATAAATTTTTACAAATTTTGACGTTGAATTTCCAAAATATGTTACTTAATATAAAAAAAAGCCCCGAATTCTATCGGGGCTAGAAATCATGAATATTAGTTTACACTAATTCTTCTTATTTTCCTTTAGCTTCAACAACAGCAATTGCAGTCATATTAACAATATCATTCACAGTATCGCCTCTTTGTAAGACATGCACTGGTTTTTTCATACCCATTAAAATAGGACCAATAACTGTAGCATCAGTTAAGCGTTGAATTAATTTATAAGCAATATTAGCAGCATCAAGATTTGGGAATATAAGAACGTTTGCTCCTCCTTTTAATGAAGAAAATGGAAATTCTGCTTCCATTCTTTCGGGAACAACAGCAGTATCAGCTTGCATTTCACCATCAACCACAAGATTTGGTCGTTTCTCTCTTATTAATTTTACTGCATTTGCCACTTTTTTTGATTGTGGATAAGGTGCACTTCCAAAATTGCTGAATGATAACATTGCTACTTTTGGAACAACATCAAATTCTTTTGCCATATCAGATGCGCTGATGGCAATTTCTGCTAATTGTTCTGATGTTGGGTCAACATTTACAGTTGTATCCGCAAAAAAATATGCTTTCCGTTTGATAATTACTATATACATTCCGGAAACAACTTTTAATCCTTCTTTCATTCCAATACAATGCAATGCTGGTCTGATTGTTTGGGGGTAGTGCTGAGTTAAACCACCAACCATAGCATCAGCATCTCCCATTTTTAACATCATCGAAGCAAAATAATTTGGTTCTCGTAGTAAGTATTTGGCATCTCGTGGAGTTATGCCTTTTCTTTGTCTAGCTTTATAAAATTCATCAGTATACAAACTAGTCTTTGAAGACTTACTTATATCAACAATTTCAAAAATATTTTCATCATAACCAAGATCTTGAATTTTTGCTTTAATAATTTCTTCGCTGCCAATCAAAATTGGTTTTGCAATATTATCTTCAAATACAGAATGAGCAGCACGAATAATTTTTTCTTCTTCACCTTCCGGATAGGCAACTTTTTTAGGATTCTTTTGTGCTTTATGAACCATACCTCTAACAACTTCACTTGAAAAACCGAGGCGTTCTTGTAATTGTTCTTTATATGCTTTCCAGTCTGTAATTGGCAACCTTGCAACGCCGGTATCCATTGCTGCTTTTGCAACAGCCGGTGCTACATACCAGAGAACACGTGGATCAAATGGTTTTGGGATAATATATTCCGGCCCAAATGAAAATTCTGCACCGCCATATGCATGAATTACAACTTCCGGTACTTTTTCTCTTGCAAGTTTAGCCAATGCTTTTGTTGCAGCCATTTTCATTTCTTCATTTATTTTCTTTGCGCGTACATCTAATGCTCCTCTGAAAATAAATGGGAATCCTAATACATTGTTAACTTGGTTTGGGTAATCACTTCGTCCAGTTGCCATTATAATATCTTTTCTTGCTGCAACTCCATCAGGGTATGTTATTTCAGGATCGGGATTAGCCATTGCAAATACAATTGGATTTTTTGCCATCCCCTTAACCATTTCCTTGGATACAATATTTCCTTTAGAGAGACCAACAAACACATCTGCGCCTTTCATTGCTTCGGTTAAATCCTTGTAAACTACATCTTGGGCAAACATTATCTTATACTTGTTGAGATCATCCCTTTTTTTGTTAATGTGACCTTTTGTATCAAACATAGATATGTTTTCAACTTTGGCACCGGCAGCTATATACATTTTGCAACAAGCTATTGCAGATGCACCAGCCCCAGAAACAACAATTTTAAGTTTGTTTAATTTTTTTCCAGCTAATTCTGCTGCATTAATTAAAGCTGCACATGAAATTATTGCAGTACCATGCTGATCATCATGAAAAACCGGAATATCCATCGTTTTAATCAATTCTTCTTCAATCTCAAAACATTCTGGTGCTTTAATATCTTCGAGATTGATACCGCCAAAAGTAGGCTCAAGTAATTGAGTTGCTCTTATAACTTCATTTGCATCGTGAGTCTTAAGTTCAATATCAAAAACATCGATATCAGCAAATCTTTTAAATAGAACACCTTTACCTTCCATAACTGGTTTACCAGCATGAGGTCCAATATCTCCTAATCCTAAAACAGCTGTTCCATTTGAAACAACCGCAACTAAATTTCCCTTAGCAGTGTACTTGTAAACATCGTCGTCGTTTTTTTCGATTTCTCTACACGGTTCTGCAACACCAGGTGTGTAGGCTAATGATAATTCACGAGCTGTGTAACATGGTTTTGTTGGAATAACTTCAATCTTTCCTTTCCGACCTTCACTATGATACCTTAAAGCTTCGTCTCGATTTGATCCCATTTTTATCCTCTATTTGTGTATGAAAGCATAAAATGAAAATAATTGTACCTAAAAATAGATATAACAAAATTAATCTGAAAATTAGATGGTAAGGTAAAATTGATAAAAAGTATGATGTTATTTATGTAATAAATTAATTATTAATTCTTACAGAAACTATTGAATTAGAATTTGCAACCATTGTAACTCGAACAACTGAACGTCCGTTGTTCCCTATTTCAGTACCTCTACCAACTATAGTAATAGTTTGTTCGCGAACAGTAGCTGAATATCTGCCGTTTGTTGTTCGTTGTAAATTTGTAGGAATAACAAAACCAGTAAAACTTCTATTTCCACCGCCTAATTCTGATGGTTTTTTATAATATTCTTGTGCAAGTGTAGCAAATGCCATCATTTCAGATAGTAATCCATCTCTATTGTTTTGAACTGCATTTGCTTTGAATTGAGATATTCCGACTAATACTGTTATTCCAACAATAATTACTCCAAGTACAATTAATAAAAGCTGCTGCTGACCCAAGTTTTTCTCTTATATCACTATATCTATTAACTCTAGAAAAATAAATTAATCAATTTTATTACTCTCATTTTGTTCACATAATAAGAAATGATAAAAAAACAATCAAGAAAAAAGATTTTTTGAAGATGAAATCGGTGTGAATTTGAAGTAAAAAAATTTATAGAAATTATGGAAGCTTTTACACTTCCATAATTTCTTTTTCATGTGCTAATTTACTTCAGCAGTATCATCTTCTTACTTTGAAAATTTTGTGGAGTTCTGATTGTGTAGAAATAAACTCCGCTTGCTAAATTTCTTGCATCGAATCTAACTTCATAAACTCCCGGAGTTTTTTCTTCGTTAACTAGTACTCTTACTTCCCTTCCGAGAATATCATAAATAGTGATTTTCACAAAACCAGCTTTTGGAAGATCATATCTAATTGTCGTTGTTGGATTGAACGGATTTGGATAATTATTTCCCAAAATAAGCTCATTTGGTAGTTCCTGGTTCATCTCTTCAATGCCGACAAGAGTTCCGTATTTTCTTCCATTAATAATTGCCCCAGTACAAACGGTTATTGGAGATTCGAGCATAAAAAAATAAACTCCAAATTTTTCAATGATCTGTTCTCCCCAAAATAGTTCTAAGATCTCAAAGTATCGTCTTATTAACGTGTCTCTTTCAACTCTAACCCAACTTGTATCTTTCACTAAGACTGTTTTTTCACCTGGGAAGAAAGAAAAAGGATTAGGGTGCTCAAATGAGTATTTATAACTAATATAACGAGACCAATAGGGGTTTTCTAAACTATCGAGTGGAAGTTCTTCCAAATAATTTCCGTTTTTATTTACATCCTGGAAATCAAGCATAAATGAAACGCCGCTAACCGTATCATTTCTTTCCCAAGACACGAAATTTGTTGTCGGCGGACTATTTTGATAGGATATTTTCTTAAAATATTTTTTACCATTAATCACACTGTCCTGAACAACTCTTGTTGTGAGTAAGGTTCCGCTTTCTCCACCTCGATATTGCCACACATTTCCAACATGCAATGGATTATACTCTCGTTTTTGACTGTAGTACTTTTTCTTAAATTTTTCATTAACATCATTTAAGTATTCTACTCGAATTTGTGCAAAACAGATGTTACTACAAATGATCAATAAAAGAAAAATTTGTAATATTTTCATAATAACTCCATTTAGCATTTTTGCACCATTACAACATCTTTAGTTGTTTGTTATAATAACATCGCAACTAAAATAAATTTCTTTTTCATTCTGCATCTCCAATTATTGTTACTAAGTTTGAATTACTTTTGACATAATGCTAATGATTAGGTCACTAGCAAATTTTGCTCAAACTACTTAGAGAATTCATAAAGAATCTATTTACACTACTATAGATAACAAACTGTTTTTCAAAAGTGCAGAATATATGTAGAACAACTTTATATTGAGACCCCGTAAAAGAAAAATTAGTCCCGCCTATTTTTATATTTTTCTAGTAATAACTTATCATGAGTTAAATTTAATTTCAAGAGAAAAATTTATCCTCTACATGTTTTTAATAAAAAAAATCCCGACAGTTCTTGCCGGGATTTTTCTTACAGCTTGAATCTTGTTGCTTGAATCTAACCTACACTTCCATAATTTCTTTTTCTTTGTGTTTAATTAATTCCTCAACCATTTCTGAATGTTCATCGGTAAGTTTTTGAGTTTCTTTTTCAGCTTCTTTTAATTGATCTTCTGTAAGTTCTTTATTT
>Ga0194127_10001701_pt1 | contig 31808 bp, 28 predicted proteins | sample TA2KigC100mmetaG_FD_148624 | JGI IMG/M metagenome (GOLD analysis project Ga0194127, IMG submission 148624) | Freshwater microbial communities from Lake Tanganyika, Tanzania - TA2015036 Kigoma Deep Cast 100m | ecosystem: Environmental > Aquatic > Freshwater > Lake | place: Tanzania: Lake...
TATTCTTTAAAATTATTTTAACGGTCGTTTTGACCAGTATTCCGCCAGCACCGAGGCCGTGATCACGCACCAGGTGGCAAAAAGCGCCGGCACCAGCGCCGAGCCGGCCCCGAAATGATTGAGCGCCAGCACAGCCCCCAGCCCCGCGTTCTGCATGCCGACCTCGATTGACAGCGTGCGCCGCCGACGCACGTCGAACCGGTACAGCACGCCCGCGCCGTAGCCCAGCAGCAGCCCCAGCAGATTGAGCAGAAACACGGCCGCAAATGCCATGCCGGTCATGTCAAAGAATACGTCCCGGTTCAAAGCCACGACCATGGCGCAGATCAGGGCGATGCACAGCGTGGAAAGCGCCGGAAAAACATAGCTGACGCGCTGAACAGCGCTGCGGCCGAAATGGCGTAGGAGGAACCCAGCGCCAAGCGGGGCGACGACGATGCCGAGAATGTTGACGAACATGTCGAGCAGGGGGATTTCGATAATCGTGCTGGCATACATCCAGGTAAGGGCCGGGATCAAAACAGGTGAGATCAGGGTTGACGCCGTGGTGACGGCGATAGAGTAGGCCACATCCGCGCGCGCCAGGTATGAGATGACATTGCTGGCCATGGCGCCCGGCATGCAGCCTGCCAGGATCAATCCCAGCTTCAGGGGCAAGCTGAGGTCAAGCGCCAGCCCCAGCAGAAATCCAAGCACGGGCATGATCGTGAACTGGGCGGCCAGGCCCAGCACGACCACCTGCGGCTTTTTCACAACGGGCAGAAAGTCATTAAAGTTCAGCACCGCCCCGATACCCACCATGGTGAGGAAAAACATGGGATTCAGGCCCGGCCGCAGCAGCGCAAACCATTCCGGGAAGAAAAACCCGGCACACCCCAGCCCAACCACCCACAGCGGCATCAGCCTTGTAAACCGCTCGCACAAATTTCGAACCATAGAGACTCGCGTGCCTGCATGTAAAAAAAACAGAACCCCGGTTATCGCAGAAAACACGGAGGGTTTCAAGGACTAACAGACGCCATCGGTCGGATGCGAGGGATCGGACGGATGGGACGAATCCGACGGATGTAGGGGCGGTTCGCGAACCGCCCCTACGATAACGATGACGATCCCGATAGCGATAACGATTTTTTCAATGATGAGCCCTGAACCAGCGGGCGGCCACAGGGGGCCGTCCCTACCCTCCATACTCCGAAAACCAGACTTCGCACTGAGCAGATTTATTGGTTTGACAAAACAGGAGGGCTGTGTCATTTTTCAGCAACATTTTACAAACACACACTGTTCGGGAGTTGACCGGCACAATGACCTATGTAATATTCACAATTTCCATTGTTTTAAACGCGCTGGCCAATATTCTCATGAAAGTCGGCGCGCTCAAGCCCAAGGATTCCAATCAGATCGTTGATGTTTTTACCAACATGGCGACCAACCCGGTGATCATCGCGGGCATCATCTGCTTTGCGCTCGGACTTGCCGCATACAACTACGTTTTGATAAAAGTCAATTTGAGCGTCGCCTATCCGATCAACACCAGCCTCGGTTTCGTACTGGTCGTGCTGGTGTCGTGGCTTTTCCTGAAAGAAACGATCACGCCGGTCCAGATCGGCGGCATCGGGCTCATCATTGTCGGGGTTTTCATGGTGGCCCGCTGAGCGCCGACTGCCCAGCGCCCTTTTCTGGTGTCGCATGCTTCGTACTTTGTATTATATACTTTTGAGCCTCCGCCCGCAGCAGTGGACCAAGAACCTGCTGATTTTCGCTCCCCTGCTGTTCTCAAAAAAACTCTTCGTCTACACCGAAACGCTGCACACCGTTTTCGCCTTTGCCATCTTCTGCCTGATATCGGGCAGCGTGTACCTGCTCAATGACCTGATTGACCTTGAAAACGACAAGCGCCACCCGCTCAAATGCAAACGGCCGCTGGCCTCGGGCGCCCTGTCTGCCCGGTCCGCTATTGTCGCCTGCGTGCTGCTGCTGTGTGCGTGCGCGCTGGCTGCCTACTCCCTGTTAAATACCGCCTTTCTCATCACGGCCGGAGCCTATCTTGCGCTGCAGATCCTGTATTCAACAATCCTTAAACATGTCGTCATCATCGACGTGTTCTGTGTTGCCGCAGGCTTCGTCATCAGGGTTATCGCCGGCGCCGAGGCCATCGGGGTCAGTTTTTCGACCTGGCTGCTGTTTTGCACACTATTGCTCGCCTTGTTTCTGGCGCTGAGCAAGCGCCGCCACGAGCTGGTGCTGCTGGAAGAAGATGCCGTGCATCACCGCAAAATACTCTATGAATACAGCTCCGGGCTGCTCGATCACATGATCGCCATTGTAACGCCCTGTACGCTGATTGCCTACATGCTCTACACCATCGCAGATGACACCGTGGCAAAATTCGGCACTGACGGCCTCAAATACACCGTGCCGTTTGTCCTCTACGGCATATTCCGCTACCTGTATCTCATCCACCACCGCAACGAAGGCGGCAGCCCTGAAAAAGTGCTGCTCAACGACATCCCGATTCTGCTGACCGTTGTGTGCTACGCACTGACCTGCGCCCTGATTATCTACTGGTAGGGAACCACTGGCGCACAAAGGAATTCGAAACTGCGTCGTACCAGCACAACCATGATTGAAAGGCATTACGACATGCGCCGCACAGTACCGCACCTCATCCTTGCAACAGCCCTGTTTAGCATAACCGGCTGCATCACCGTCGGCAATGACTTTTATTCCGCCGAGCTGCGATGGCTGAAAAGCGGCACGACCACCAAACAGGAAGTCTACCGCATGCTGGGCGAGCCATTCAGAACCGGAGTCGACCAGGGAAAAATAACATGGACCTATGGGTATTACCGCTACAGCGCCTTGGGCCAGACCCGCACCAAGGATCTGGTTATCTACTATAACGCCGATGGCACGGTGAATACCTACACGTTCAATACGAGTTTCCCGGAAGAGAAGAGCGCCTGGAGGGACCGCACCACCCCGTGACCGCCGGCAGGCACATGAGCCGCGCCGCGGTATTGACATATCATTGTGCGCAGACTATACTTGCCAATTTTCAAACGGGAGTTAAGGCAAAACCGGCCGAAAACCGCGTCCAATGTTCACGCTCAGGGCGCGCGCCGGAAACAAGGTGTGCGGACACATGCGCACGCGCCGCACGGATCATTCAACCAGAGGAGGATGCCATGAAAACATTGTGCAAAATCATCATGAGCTGTTTGCTTATCAGCCTGGCCGCATCAGGCGCTTTTGCTGAAGAGCCCTACCGTATCGGCGCCATCTTCGCGGTCACCGGCCCGGCCTCATGGCTTGGAGAGCCGCAGAAGAACACCGTCAAAATGCTCGAAGAGCAGATCAATGCCGCCGGCGGCATCAACGGCCGCAAAATTGAAGTCATCGTCGAAGACAACGTCGGCGAAGAGGCCAAGACCGTGCTGGCTTTTAAAAAACTGGTGGACCGCGACAAGGTCGTGGCGGTTATCGGCCCGTCGCGCAGCGGCTCGGCCATGGCCATCAAGCCCCTGGCCGAGCGCAGCAGGGTTCCGCTGATCGCCTGCGCCGCTGCTGAAGCAATCGTGAAGCCGGTCAATCCCTGGGTTTTCAAAACCGCCCAGAACGATGCCGATGCTGCGCGCAATATTTTCGAGAAAGCCCGCTCACTGGGCATCGAACGCGTGGCAATCATGTCCTCAACCGATGCGTTCGGCACTGCCGGCCGCGGGCAGCTCAAAGAAATCGCACCCGCCTACGGCATCAGCATCGTGGCCGATGAGACCTACGGCCCGGCTGACACTGATATGACCGCGCAGCTGACCAAGATCAAGGGCACAAACGCCCAGGCGATCATCAACTGGTCGATCGTGCCGGCACAGACCACTGTTTTGCGCAACCGCGCGCAGCTCGGGATTACGCTGCCGTTCTTCCAGAGCCACGGTTTCGGCAACATCAACTATGCCCGCTCCGCCGGCGCTGCCGCTGACGGCGTACTGTTCCCGCAGGGCCGTATCCTTGCCGTAGATACCGTCGCCGCCGACCACCCCCAGAAAGCCGTTATCTCGCAGTACAAAAAAGACTACGAGGGAAAATATAAAACCGATGTCAGCGCGTTCGGCGGCTACGCCTGGGATTCGCTGATGCTGGTCGTGGACGCCATCACTGCTGTCGGTGGCGACCGGGCCAAAATCCGCGATTACCTTGAAAACCGGAAAAATTTTATCGGCGTGTCCGGTATATTCAACTTCAGCCCTGAAAACCACGTCGGTCTCGGCCAGGAGTCGTTTGAGATGCTGACGGTCAAGGATTCGAATTTTATTGTGGCGCAGTAGCAGCGGTTCGTGCTGCTGAGCGCCTGACACCAAGGGCTAAGCCTGTAATGCACCCGGTTTAGCCCTTTTTATTGCCGGCTGCCTGCACGATACGCCCTGCAGCGCCGGCACGGGAAAAATATCCTGCATGTCGATTGAAAGCCAGATCGTCCAGTTTCTCTTTACCGGCATAGCCCTTGGCAGCATTTACGCCATGGTCGGACTGGGATTCAACATCATCTACAATTCGACCGGCATCATCAATTTCGCCCAGGGCGAGTTCGTGATGCTGGGCGGCCTTGTGATGGTGTGGCTGAACGTAACCCTGGGACTTCCCATGCCCCTGGCGTTCATCATCACGATTGCGGCTGTCATGGCTGCGGGCGCACTGTTTGAGCGTCTGGCGATTTATCCCCTGAAAAAGCCTCCCGTCATGATCCTGATCATCATCACCCTTGCCGGCTCGATCATTTTCAAGGGAAGCGCCATGCTGCTCTGGGGCAAAAGGACCTACAGCCTGCCGCATTTTTCAAGCGAACAGCCCATCGCGCTGCTGGGCGCTACGATCCTGCCCCAGACCTTCTGGATTGTCGGCTTTCTGGCAGTGGTCGTGGCGCTGCTGGCGCTTTTTTTCAACTGCACCATGCTGGGCAAAGCCATGCGCGCCTGTTCGTTCAACGCCACGGCCGCAAGCCTGGTGGGCATCAACGTCAAGCGCATCGTACTGCTTTCATTTGCCGTCAGCGCGGCTATCGGCGCGATTGCGGGCATTGTCTTCACCCCGGTGGTGCTCATGGAATACGACCGGGGCACCATGCTGGCCCTGAAGGGCTTCTGCGCGGCCGTGCTGGGCGGGCTGGGCAACGGCATGGGTGCTGTCATTGCCGGCCTGCTGATCGGCATCCTTGAATCGTTCGGAGCCGGATTTATTTCTTCAGCCTACAAGGATGCCATTGCGCTCCTGGCCCTGCTGCTCGTGCTGGTCATCAAGCCCAGCGGGCTTCTGGGCAGGGGCGAAGCCAGCCGGCTGAAGGATTTTTAGGACCATGCACGTGCGCAGAAACATTCCGCTGATCATTCTGGTACTGGCTGTTGCGGCAGCAGCAGTGCTGGTAACCGACTCCTATATCCTGACCATACTGATTTTTATCGGCATCTACGCGATTGCCACCATGGGGCTGAACCTGCTGCTGGGCTTTGCCGGACAGATTTCTCTCGGGCACGCGGCCTTTTTCGCGCTGGGCGCCTATGTGTCCGGCATTCTGACCACCCGGCATGATGTGCCCTGCATTGCAGCGGCTGCTCTGGCCGTGATGCTGGCATCCGGGGTTGCCTACATTGTCGGACTTCCCTGCCTGCGCCTGAAGGGCCACTACCTGGCAATGGGCACGCTGGCCTTCGGCGAGATAATCCATATCACGCTCAATGCCGAGGTCGAGCTGACCGGAGGACCCTCCGGCATTGCCGGCATCCCCATGCTGAGCGCGGGACCCCTGAGTGCCGACAGCGATGTCAAATATTTCCTGGTTGTCTGGGTTGTGTTCGTGCTGCTGTTTATACTCACCCGCAACATCATCAACTCACGCCCCGGGCGCGCCCTGCAGGCCCTGCACGGCAGCGAACAGGCTGCCAGCGCCATGGGCATTGACGTGGCAGGCATGAAATTGACCGTATTTGTCCTGAGCGCAGCCTACGCGGCCCTGGCAGGCGTGCTGTACGTGCACTTTGTGGCGTTTGTAAGCCCCCAGGCCGGTGACATCATGTTTTCGATCAAAATGGTGACCATGGTCGTTGTCGGCGGGATGGGCCATCTGTGGGGCGGCCTGCTGGGCGCGGCCCTGCTGACGGTGCTGCCCGAGATGCTCAGCTATTTTGAAGATTACGACATGCTGATCTACGGCGGCATCCTGCTCGTCATGGTCATGTTCATGCCCGGCGGGCTGACGCAAGGGTTTACGCGCCTGACGGGCGCCCTGCGCGCATGGAGGACACCCCGGTGAGCAGTGCAGCCGTTATTGTCAACATCCGCGGCATCAGTAAAAATTTCGGCGGACTCGCGGCTCTGCAGGATGTCAGCATTGCTGTCGATCGCGGCTCGATCACGGCGATTATCGGGCCCAACGGCGCCGGAAAAACCACCCTGATCAACGTGCTGAGCGGCTTTCTGCTGCCGGACAGCGGCGAAATCGCTTTGCACAGCACGGTGATTACCGGCAAAAAAGCTCATGCGATCACGCACCTGGGCATGGCGCGCACCTTTCAAACCGCGCAGGTCTTCGGCCAGATGAGCGTACTGGAAAACGTGATGGTGGGCTGCCACGCGCGCACGCGCACCGGCCTTGCCGGCGCTGCCCTGCGCCTGGGCGGAGTGCGGGCCGAAGAGCGCGCCATCCGTGCCAGAGCGCTCGATCTGCTTGCCATGGTCGGGCTCGCGGATCAGGCGGCTGTGCCGGCCGCGAGCATTCCCATCGGCAGCCAGCGCCTGCTGGAAATCGCGCGCGCGCTGGCCACTGATCCGCAGGTGCTGCTGCTGGATGAACCGGCCGCAGGGCTCAACACACAGGAAACCCGGCGGCTGGGCGAGCTGCTGCGGAGCATCAGGCAGCAGGATATCACGATCATGCTGGTCGAACATGACATGGAGCTGGTCATGGACATATCCGATGAAATCGCCGTGCTTAATTTCGGTCGCAACATCGCCCGGGGCACACCCGCACAGATTCAGACGAACCCCGACGTGATTGCCGTCTATCTCGGGGAGGAATAAGCATCCATGCTGCGGCTTCAAAACATACATACCGGCTATGGCGATATCGCTGTCTTAAAAAACGTTTCCCTGCATGTGAGCCGCGGCGAAATTGTCACCCTGATCGGCGCCAACGGCGCGGGCAAGACAACGCTGCTCAACACCATCTGCGGGCTGGTGCGTGCGCGCAGCGGCACGGTTGTCTACAATGACCGGGAGGTGACCGCGTGCAGTGCCGACGAGATCGTACGCCTGGGCATATCCCAGGTCCCGGAAGGCCGCCAGATATTCGCCCCTTTGAGCGTAGTGGACAACCTGCGCCTGGGCGCCTACGTGCGCTACCGCGCCTGGGGTAAAAAAAAGGTGCAGGCGCGCATTGAACAGATGTATGCGCTGTTTCCGCGCCTGCACGAGCGCGCTCAGCAGTATGCCGGAACGCTCAGCGGCGGCGAGCAGCAGATGCTTGCCATTGCGCGCGCGCTGATGGCCGATCCTGATCTGCTGGTGCTGGATGAGCCGTCCATGGGCCTGGCGCCGCTGGTGGTCGCTGAAATATTCAAAACCGTTTCACGCCTGCGCGATGAGCGCACGACCACCATTTTCCTTGTTGAGCAGAACGCCCGCACGGCCCTGAAATATGCCGACCGCGGCTATGTGATTGAAACAGGCAAAATCATGCTTGAGGGCCGCTCTGAAGACCTGCTGAACAACCGCGAAGTGCAGCGGGCCTATCTGGGCCGGCAAAAGCAACCCATCTGGGAATAGGAGGTTAGCATGGCAATTCTTGATACGCGCATGGAATGCTGCCCGCGCGGGGAGCTCGAGCAGTTGCAGCTGGAGCGCCTGCAGCCGGTGCTCAACCGGATGTATAAAAACGTCGCCTTCTACCGCAGCCTGTTTGATGAGCGCTCCATTGTACCCGAAGATGTCTGCAGCATGCAGGATTTCCGGAAGCTGCCCTTTACCACGCGCTCCGACCTGACCGCCAACTATCCCTACGGCATGTTCGCGGTGCCCCTGCGCGAAGTGGTGCGCATCCACACCGCGACCGACACCACCGACACGCCCACCGTGGTGGGCTACAGCGCGCATGATCTGCAGACCTGGGCCGCGCTGGTGGCCCGTTTTCTGAGCGCCGGCGGCGTGACCCGCGACGACGTCATCCAGGTATCTTTCCGCTACGGACTGTTCAGCGGCGCATTCGGGCTGCACCACGGCGCCGAGCAGATCGGCGCCTCGGTCATCCCGGCCTCAAGCGAGCACACCGACCGCCAGATCCGCATCATGCAGGACTACCGTACAAGCGTGCTCGTGGCAACGCCCTCGTTCGCGCTGCTGCTGGCCGACCGGATGGAAGCGCTCGGCATCGATCCCAAGCTCCTGATGCTCAAGCGCGGGCTTTTCGGCGGTGAAATCTGGTCCGAGGATACCCGCCGGCAGATCGAGCAGCGCCTGTTCATCCAGGCCTTTGACAATTACGGCGTCAGCGAGCTGATGGGTCCCGGCATTGCCGGCGAGTGTTCGGAGCGCTCAGGGATGCATATCTGCGAGGACCATATCCTGCCGGAAATCATCGATCCGGCAACAGGCCGGACGCTTGCGCCCGGCGAGACCGGCGAGCTGGTGCTGACCACGCTCACCCGGGAGGCGTTTCCGCTGCTACGCTACCGCACGGGCGACCTGACCAGCCTGAACTATGCGCCCTGCGCCTGCGGCCGCACCCTGGTGCGCATGAGCCGGATCGAGCGCCGGACCGACGATATCGTTATCGTCAAAGGAATAAACATCGTCCCGCAGCAGATCGAAAAAATCCTGACCGACATCGAAGGAATTGAGCCGCTCTACCGCGTTATCGTTGGGCGTGAAAACAACCGCGACTCGGTTACGTTGCATGTTGCCGTGTCCGAGCATGTCTTTTTCGATGAGGTCAAGCATCATGCCGCGTTTGTCGAGCGCCTGCGCAGCGAGCTCAGCCGCCGCCTGGGCCTGCGCATTGAGGTAAAGCTTATGGAAAAACGAACCCTTGACCGGGAGCTCGAAACCGGCCCCAGGGTTCTTGACACACGCAACCTGTAGCTGCCACGGAGTATATGCTGCTCAGGCAACCCTCTTTCCCCGGCGGCGGGCGCAGGGATACGCCAGAAAAAATTAAAAAACATGCAATTTTTTATTGCGCTGCCCCGTCAGGCATGCTATAAATTTTTCCAAAAAAAATACGTGCTTAACAAAGACGCCGGCGTATTCTCGGCGAGACAGACATTTGTAACCGTCGGCGTCGCATTACATTTTTTTTAGGCTGAGGCTATCCCCTGGCCCGGTTATATAACGGTGCAGCCCCGCTGCACAGCAACTCGAACACTGACTAAGGCAGGAGTATTCAATGAAAAAACATCTTGTACACATCCTTGTAATGGCCTGTTTCATCGGCGTGTGCCTTACAGCAGGCCGTGCTGAGGCGGGACCGTCGGCCGTTGAGCAGCAGATCCAGATTATGCGCGAGCAGATGGAGCAGATGCAGAAGAAAATGATGGAACTTGAACGGGAACTGCAGAATGCGCAGCAGAATGCCAGCCAGGCGCAGGTTCAGTCCCAGCAGACCTCACAGGACGTGCAGCAGCAGATGAGCGAGGTCGCCGGCCGGTTCAAGGTGCTTGACGACCTGCAGGCGAAATTCGGCCATATCAAGCTCAACGGCTATGTCAGGTCGCGCTGGTGGACAGGCGATAACTCGAACAACAGCTTCGACGTCACAGAAATCGCACTCAATCTGCGCTATGACGTAAGTGAAAATATCTCCGGTGAATTCCACCTGTGGTATCACCCCAGCGGCAATGACAACCCGGCCACCGAATACTCCAACTGGGCTGGGCCTACCACGTTTTTTGAAGCGGCATTTGCCGAGTTCCGCAACCTGAACATCGGCCCGGTCAACGGCAAGCTGATTGTCGGTAAATCCCGCAACCTGGCGTTCGGTATTGTGCCGGGCGGAAGCTATGCCGGCCGCGTTACAAGCGACTACGCCCTGTTTCATACAAGTGTTAACATCTCCCGTATTACCGGCATTCAGTACCTGACCGCCTACAAGAACTTCAGCTGGAACTTCGCCATATTTAACGGCTATGGTTATCAAGGTAATACTAGAAATAATAGTTTCGGCAGCAGAAATGCCAACATAAAACAGCTGCAAGTGGGGCAGAAAAACACTGACGACAACTCGAGCAAGGGATACAGCACAAGGCTTTTCTATACCTTCAATCGTAACGAATTGTACGACAGCCTCATAATCGGCGCATCGTATCTGACCCAGGACCTAAGCCGTGCAGATATAACAAACATCACCGCTATCATGGATAGAAATACAGCCGTTAGATACGATGATAAAGACCAGAAAATCGGCTTTGACCTTGCCTTAGACAAGGGTCCGTTTATGTTGAAGGCTGAATATGCGTTCGGCGAAACCTCGGATATCGACGCAAACTACTGGTACGTCATGCCCGGTTTCCTCCTGAGCAAAGTCAGCAAGATCCCGCTGGATTTCTTTATTCGCTATTCCGAGGCCAACTATGACCAGACCAGGACAATAGCAGGCAGCGGCGCGTGGGACAAATCACAGTGGACCCCGTTGATGGTCTGGTCCATTCATCCTCGTGCCAAGCTCTTTTTTGAATACTACTTCAACAATGAAGATGAGCCGACGGGCGCCAGAGCTCTCGGCAATGATTACGGCTTTGTCGAGCTGATTCTGTTCTACTAAGCGATTCACACACCGCTACCTGTCAAAAGGGGGGTGAGCAGCGATGCTCACCCCCTTTTTTGCCTGCCGCACAGCGCTTTTCCGTACGTTTTCTGTTGACTGATACCGGGCGAGGTCGTATACTGCAGACCGGTCAAAAACAATACAGAGGTGCACCGGCCTGAACACATACGGACCGACTCCGCACCGGCAACCGGCATTGCTTCAACACACGGTTCGAAAACACATCTTTAAACCCGCAGGCAAATACCCCGTCACACGGCTGCTCAGCGGCTGCTGAGCAGGAGGCCTGCAGCACTGGAAGGCACATCCATGAAGGTTTTACTATCCGGCAATGAGGCGTTTGCACGCGGCGCCTGGGAAGCGGGTGTTTCCGTGGCAGCGGCCTACCCCGGCACCCCCAGCACCGAAATCCTGGAAAACATCGTGCAGTACAAAGAGATTTACGCCGAGTGGTCCCCGAACGAAAAGGTGGCCCTCGAGGTGGCGCTTGGAGCCGCTATCGCGGGGGGGCGGGCACTGGCCTGCATGAAGCATGTGGGTGTAAACGTTGCCGCTGACCCGCTGTTCACCGCTGCGTACACGGGCGTGGGAGCCGGTCTGGTCATCATAACCGCTGATGATCCTGAAATGCACAGCTCGCAAAACGAGCAGGACAACCGCAACTATGCTAAATTCGCCAAAATCCCCATGCTGGAACCGGCTGACAGTCAGGAAGCCAAGGATTTCGTAAAACTGGCTTTTGAACTGAGCGAGCGTTTCGACACCCCGGTTTTTGTCCGCTCCACCACGCGCATATCGCATGCCAAGTCGATCGTTGCGCTGGCTGAGCCTGAAAAACACGCGGCCCCGGCCGCGATAGAGCGCAACTTTGAAAAATTCGTCATGCTGCCGCGCAATGCCCGCATGCGCCATCCAATCGTTGAGCAGCGCATGCGTGATCTTGCAGCCTTCGCCGATGCGTTTGAGCGCAACGAACTCATCATGCAGGATACCGGCATCGGCATCATCGCCAGCGGCACGGCCTACCAGTATGCCCGCGAAAGCTATCCTGATGCATCATTTTTAAAGCTCTCCATGGCCTTTCCGCTGCCGGAGAAAAAAATCCGTGAGTTTGCATCACGGGTAGACAAACTCTATGTATTTGAAGAGCTCGACCCGTTTTATGAAGACCAGATCAGGGCCATGGGCATCAGCGTGACCGGCAAGCAGGTTTTCCCGATCTGCGGGGAATTCAACCCGGCCACAGCCTCGACCGGCATCAGCGGCGCCAAACCTGCACAGGCGGCACCCCTGCTTGACTACCTGCCTCCGCGGCCGCCGAACATGTGCCCGGGTTGTCCTCACCGGGGCATTTTCTACATCCTGAAAACAATGAAACTGTTCGTCTCCGGCGATATCGGCTGCTACACGCTCGGCGCCCTGCCCCCCTTGAGCGCCATGCACACCTGCATCTGCATGGGTGCCAGCGTCAGCGCTGCCATGGGCATGGACAAAGCCCTGGGCGACAACAATCTGGGCAAAGCCGTGGCCGTGATCGGCGACTCAACCTTCGTGCATTCCGGCATTACCGGGCTGCTCGATATCGCCTATAACCAGGGTGCCTGCACAGTCATTATTCTCGACAACCGCATTACCGCCATGACCGGCCGGCAGGAACACCCCGGCACCGGATTCACACTCATGGGCAAACCGGCCAAACAGCTCGACTACGCGGTGCTGTGCCGCGCGCTCGGCATCGAGCATGTCCGCACGGTAAACCCGTATGACCTTGAACAGGTTAGAAGCGTCATCGAAGAGGAAGTCAACCGGCCCGAAGCTTCCGTGATACTGGCGCAGGCGCCCTGCGTGCTGCACCGCCGCGAGTACAAGGAACCGGGTCCGGCCTTTCATATCGAAGTGGCCGAGTGCATCGGCTGCAGGGCCTGCCTGCAGATAGGCTGCCCGGCCATTTCATGGCACCCTGATGAGGGCGCAAAGGGCGCGGCCCATATCAACACTCTGTGCACCGGCTGCACGGTGTGCGCCCAAATCTGCAAAAAATCTGCAATCAAATCTGGAAAGTGAGACGCCGACGATGAACAGCGTTACCAATATATTAATGGCAGGGGTTGGCGGACAGGGCGTGATCCTGGCCAGCGAAATCGTTTCCGAGGCCATGATGCGCGCCGGCCATGATGTCAAAAAAAGTGAAGTCCACGGCATGGCCCAGCGCGGCGGCTCGGTAACCACGCACGTGCGCTTCGGTGAAAAAGTCTTTTCCCCGCTCATCAAGGACGGCGAGGTGGATATACTGTTTTCGTTCGAGCTGCTTGAAACCGTGCGCTACCTCGGCACCATGCGTGAAGGAGCCTCACTGCTGGTCAACGCTCATAAAATTCTCCCGCCGTCGGTTACGCTCGGCAAGGACTCCTACCCGGACGACATTGCCGGGCTGCTCGCGTCCCGCTATCCGCGCTTTGAACTGGTTGACGCGCCGGCAATTGCACTGCAGGCGGGTAACCCCCGGGCAGTGAACGTTGCGTTTGTGGGTGCGCTGTCGCGCTACCTTGACGTGCCGGAGGACAGCTGGCACGCTGCGATCGAGAAAATGCTGCCGCCGAAGCTGGTCGAGGTCAACCTGAAAGCTTTCGCCCTCGGACGCGAAAAACAAAACTAAAGGAGAGTCACCATGATCTGGAACCAGGAATTCGAAACCCTGCCGCGCGAGGCCCTGGAGAGCCTGCAGCTCAAACGCCTGCAGGCAACGGTCAACCGCGTATATGCCACGGTGCCGTTTTACAAAAAGAAGTTCGATGAAATCGGACTCAAGCCCGTGCACATCAAAACGCTCAAGGACATGCGCCTGCTGCCCTTTACGGTCAAAACCGACCTGCGCGATAATTACCCCTTCGGCCTGTTCAGCGTTCCCATGTCAAGCGTGGTGCGGGTGCATGCCTCATCCGGCACAACCGGCAAGCCGATTGTGGTGGGCTACACGCGCCGCGATATCGACACATGGGCAGAGCTTATGGCCCGCACACTGACCGCAGCGGGCATCCATCAGGGCGATATCGTTCATAATGCCTACGGCTACGGACTGTTTACCGGCGGACTTGGCGCGCATTACGGCGCTGAGCGCATCGGTGCATCGGTTGTGCCCATTTCCGGCGGCAACACCAAGCGCCAGATCCTGATCCTGAAAGATTTCGGACCAACCGCCATCACCTGCACCCCCTCATACGCCCTGCACCTGGCTGACGTTGCCCGCGAGATGGGCATTGACCCGGCCCGGGACTTCAAGCTCAGAGTCGGCTGCTTCGGCGCTGAAGCATGGTCTGAAAACATGCGCGCCCAGATCGAAAAGACATTCAACATCGACGCCATCGACATCTTCGGCCTCACCGAGGTGATCGGCCCGGGCGTGTCCAGCGAATGCCTTGAGGCCAAAAACGGGCTGCACGTGTTCGAAGACCACTTTATCCCTGAAATCATCGATCCGGCATCAGGCGAGCCCCTGCCCTGGGGCGAGAAGGGTGAACTGGTGTTTACCTCAATCACCAAGGAAGCTTTCCCGGTTATCCGTTACCGCACCCGCGACCTGACGCGCCTGAACGCCGAGCAGTGCGTCTGCGGCCGCACCTTCGTGCGCATGGAGCGCATCACCGGCCGCACCGACGACATGCTTATCATCCGCGGCGTTAACGTATTCCCGTCGCAGATTGAAAGCGCGCTGCTGCAGATCGAGGGCCTTGAGCCGCACTATCAGATTATCGTCGACCGCAAAAACAACCTCGACACCATCGAGCTGCAGGTCGAGGTCAACGAGAAAATATTCTCCGATGAGGTCAAAAAGCTCGAGGTTATCGAAAAGCGCGTGGTGCATGACATCAAGGAAATGTTCGGCGTCTCCTGCACGTGCAAGCTCGTGGAGCCCAAAACCATCGCGCGCAGCGAGGGCAAGGCCCAGCGCGTTATCGACAAGCGTAAGATCTAACAGGCAATTGGAAAGTTTTTTTGCCGACTTTTCATACAACCACAAGGAGGCACCATGAAAGCAGAACAAATATCCGTGTTCCTTGAAAACAAATCAGGCCGCCTGGCCGAGGTCATGCGGGTGCTGGGAGCAGCTCAGGTCAACATCCGGGCCCTCTCAATCGCCGACACATCCGACTTTGGCATACTGCGCATCATTGTCAACGACAAGGAAAAAGCGCTTGCAGCGCTCAAGGAAAATAATTTCACGGTCAGCAAAACCGAGGTCGTCGCGGTTGAAGTGCCCGACACCCCCGGCGGGCTGTCAAAGATACTCGACCTGCTTGACGCGAAGAAGGTCAATGTGGAATACATGTACGCGTTTATCGAGCGGCACTCTGAAAACGCGCTTATCATTTTCCGCTTCGACGAAAAAACCCGGGCCATCGAGGTTCTGCAAAAAGCGGGCATCACCATCCTGAGCAGCCAGGAAGTTTACAACCGCTGAGGCCGCCAGACCCACGCAGAGCACTCTCTTGACAACTGTCCTGCAAAGCACCGTCCGTTCGCCCTGAGCCTGTCTAAGGGTTGAACGGACAGCACATGTGACGCTGAAACCCGTTCATGGTTCGACAAGCCCACCACGAACGGTAAAGCAGTTGCAGGCTGGGTGCAGCAACGCACAACCCACCGGATATATTTATATACCCGTCAATGGTGGGTTTCACCCACCCTACCGGGCTGTTGCATCGGCATCGCTATCGGGATCGGCTTTTCAAAACCCCCGATTCCAACAGCTGCGGATACTATGAAACAGGCCGGGATTGGCTCAAAGAACACACCCCTGCTTCACTCGTAATATATCGGGCTGCCCAGGTCCTTGAACGAAAACAGGGCCATGATGTTGTGCCCGTTGTAATCAAGCACCCGCAGGTCATCGCTCTGTTTTAAATCCCCGAGGATAATATCAAAATGCAGCCCGTATTTATCCTTTGCCGTCTCCATAGGCACTTCAAACGCGATAAATTTCATGACCCCCTTTGTCCGCAGCTTCTCTACAAACTTTTCAGCGGTAAAAGAATCATAGGACGTCAGAATAAGCAGCGGACTTGAACCTGAAAAAACAATACCTGCTTTCATGGCATACCCTCCTGTCTACAGTTTTTTGAGCTCTCAAGTACCAGTATAGCCGCAGCGCACACAATAACAAGCCCCCTTGGAAAAGTGCGGCATCGCTTCCCGGCTGTTATGCGTGCGGCCGCCCCTCTCCTGCCTTGACAGCCCCGTCACCGGCGTGTATACATCAAAGCACGGCTTGCAAGCCTAAGGTAAAGAACACTACGGAACCATGCGCATGACGAAACTCCCCTCATCCTTCGGAGCAACTGTTATTTTCACCTGCTCCGGTGCATCCAATGTTGGCCGGATTGCGGAACAGGCTGCGGTAGATATGCAGCAGGAGGGACTCGGGTGCATGGGTTGCCTTGCCGGCATCGGTAGCCATGATGAAAACATTCGCGTTGAAGCCCGGAATGCTGAACGCATCGTTGGCATCGACGGGTGTGCGGACGCCTGCTCACGAAAAGCACTTGAGCAGGCCGGCCTTGACGTAACCGACCATGTGGTGGTGACGGACTTGGGAGTGCAGAAAAAGACGCATGCCGCTATACTCGACAGTACAATTATTGCGCGGGTTAAAAACGCAGTCAAAGCGCGGCTGGAAACGGTCCCGGCGGGGCCGTTCTGCAGTTAAACCCGGTCGTTCAATTCGGCGTGACTCGGCCAGGCCATTGATGAATTTTGAAGGAAAATCGAAGCGTTCAGGCCGGTGTAGCGGGGTCAAAACTCCCTGAAACATCAGCCTCAGGATCGTAGTCGTCCTGCTGCTCATAGCCCCCGTCATCAAATCCGGATACATCATCATCCCAATCGCCGGGACCGTCCCGATCATCATCCGGTGAACGGCTGAAATCATAACGGCTTTCAAGTGAGCGCTTCCTCTGCCGCGGGTCGGGCGGTGGAACCGGAGGGCCGCCCGGACGGCGTGCGCCGGGAGGCGGCGGCCTGAGTGCCCGGTCCGGCATCCGTTGAGGATCCGCCGGCGGACGGAAGCGCTTTTCTTCGCGGGGCCGCATGTCCTGCCTGGCAGGCTTTTGAACCTGCGCAGGGGAATGCATATCCAGTTCAGGGACCGGTGCATGTTCTTTACCTCTGCCCATTACTAAAGCCAGCGTTACAATAACAAGCACTGCCAGCACAACCATGCTCCACAGCATAGCGCTTCCCGATTGCCCTGAAGGGCGCTTTCCCATACGGGTTATCTGCTGCATATTGCTGGTTCTGCCTGACGAATCAAGAGAAAGTATCTGCTGGAATTTTTTAATCCACATGCGGGTTCCCTTCACGCAATGGGCTTCGGTGAAAAGTTCTAACAGGATGTTGAAAAAGTCCTTTTATACAGGCTGTTCAAAAACGCTCGGATGCAAGGCGTGCGAAATCATGAGGAATGAGGCGTACTTTGCCGTACGCCGCAGTGACGAATGATGAGCACAACGCAGCAGAGGGGCGTTTTTCAACAGCCTGCTAAAACAAATACTTGAGCGCCACAAACCCGCCGATGAGCAATACGGTGAACACGATCGCGAGCAGATTGAAATAGCGGTCAATGAAGCTCTTGATCTGCGGCCCGAACTTCCAGATCAGAGCGGCAACCAGGAAAAAACGGGCGCCCCGGCTGATGACGGAGGCGATCAGGAACATGGTCATGCTGATATCAAAAGCGCCGGAGGTAACCGTAATAACCTTGTAAGGAATGGGGGTGAACCCGGCCGTAAACACAATCCAGAAGTCGTACTGCTCATAGAGCTTCTGCACGGCATAAAATCCTTCCTGGGTGAACGACGGAATATGCTTGAAGAAAAACAGGGCCAGAGCAGTAAATTCATTTGCGGGCGTCCACCACAGGAAATGACCGATTCCATAGCCGGCAACCGCGCCTGCAACCGAGCCGATCGTGCAGTTGGCTGCCAGCCGGAACGCCTTGGTCCGCGCCCCGAGCACCAGCGCGATCAGCAGCGCATCGGGTGGTATCGGGAAAAACGATGATTCGGCAAACGCCAGCAGGAACAGGGCAACAGCGCCGTATTTTGTATCAGCCCAGTGCAGCACCCAGTCGTACAGCTTCCGTATGATTTTCATTGAATACCCTGCAAAAGAAAACTGCACCAGCGGCTGTTCCAAACAGCCTGTCGATTATAATGCCTATGAAGATAAATGCGCGCAGTATAGACAGAGCTCGTTCAGCTGTCAAGGGAAAACGGCCCCCGGGGTCGACGGCTGCAGAACATCTCAGCTTCTGGTCCGATTTCATGCAGCCAAAGAATTATCCATAAAGTCATAGCCGGAACAGCACAGCAGGTGTGCACAAAGTGCTGCCTGCGCGTATCGAGCCTCCGGACATCCTTACGCAAAACGATCAAATGCGAGACCGTATAGCGCAGGCAACCCCACTAGATGTTTGCTGTGCACACCAGGGTTCAGCAGAAAGAAAAATGAGCCAGTCCGGGTAGTTGTCATACAGAAAACATTGCGGAAGCGGTAGTCATAGATTAATCCGCCCGCATATCGATTCACCAAGCAAGGATCAATATTTTTTATACAACGCCCATATGCCGAGGTTTTTCTCGACAAAAAAAGAATTGCGCAGATGATTAAACTCTAAGGGGATATTACCCCGTACAAGAATATAATCAATTGTGCCTAACGACGAAACATCATTAAACGTCTTAAGCTTTAAAAACGAAGGCAAACTATCCAGAGCGCCCTTTCGTCGTAACGCAAAGGACCGCTCATCAAGAAGGCGTGTAGTCGCAATCCCCTTGTTCCAGACGATGAAATAATCGACAAACTGTCTATAAACCGGCCGGCCCCTGAAAGAATTGTCACTAATAAGGGATGTCATGATTTTCCGTTTATCAACTGAAGCAAAAAAATCTTCCGCGAATCCAGCATTTACACGGTTAAAATCCCGTACATAGTCGGCCCAGCAGCAAAAATGTACAAGTGCTGCAAACACAACAAAGCCGCAGAGTGCCCTGCCCGTGTGCTGCCGCGCTAGAATACTCCCCCAGATAATAGCGGACAAGAAGAAGAAAACGGAAAAACGCTGTATCAAAAAACTATAGCCGGGCAGGTGCAGAGGAATCAACAGAAAGCACAGACCGGAGCAGGCGATACATAACAGAGAGATGCGCAAACACCGTCCCGCGGGAGCTGAAAAAAGCGACTGTTTACGGAACACACAGACCAATACTACCATCAAGACTACAGACAAAGAAAAAAAAGCCGCAACCGCATACCCTGCCAGCCCTTCATAGAGCGCGTAATTGTCAAATATAAATAAACCGCCTCTCAACAGGAGCGAATCAACATAGTCATTCCTATAGTAATCGGCAATAAATTGAAACAACCCGGGCCCCTCATAGACACGTGAATCGTTGATCCACCAAAACAGGATTAAGATCGCTAACGGCAGCACTGCAATAATTTTTTTTAAAAAATCCTGAAGAGTATTCGAATGGCTTATCATACAAAGAAAGAAAACAAAGGCGGCAAAAAGCGCAGCAAGAGCATGCATAAAAAATAACGCTACCAATAATCCGGCGCCTGCCAACCCCCGCAGCAGCGTGAGTTGGCTGCAATAACCCGGCAAGAGCGCGAACAAAACAACCACAAAAGGAACTGCGATGGTAAAGCCGACGAAGCCATATGCAACGTTATAATTATAGAGAAACAAAAATGAGAGGAAAGCGAACCAGGGGTTTCCGCCGAACATCCTGATTGCGAAGAGCACCGATAAGGGAAATAGTGCGGCATACAAGCAGAAAAAAACTTTATTGCCGAACTCGACGGAGGGAAACATCTTAAGACTGACAAAAAAAAGATGCAGGGTATTGGGCTTCAGCGTTACGTCAAGCGCATAGAATTCATTAAAATGATTGGATGGCTCATCGTAATGGCGATACACGGTTGCAAGGCCAAGGTGATTCGGAACATCAACAAATGGATACAGGCGGCACGACCACATCAGGGCAACATGCAGAACAATCAACCCGCCGAACAATAAATAAAACAATGGCTGTCCGGTTGATGTCAATGGCTTGCTGGCACTCATAAAAAAACTCTTCCGTCGGTCTTATCAATCAAGCGTCACGTTGGTGCGGGCACAGCACGACCGCATTCCCGGTCTGCAAAAAAAGAACAAAGGCGGACGGCACAGACAAGGAATAGCGCTGCAAACAAAACCCATAGGGCCATCAATGCATAAAAGATAGTGTGTGAAATCTGCATCGCATGCGCCTTGAAAGGAAAAAAGTTTACCGTATAGGCGGTTCTAACCTGATCCATGGTCCTATTGGTCTGGAGCAGGTGCGGCGTCTCATGCAAAACTGCAACCGTCCTAAATTCTCTTGTATCCAGGAAATGCAATGCGATATTTTCAAAACGTTGGATCAGATGCGATTCTTCCCACTGCCAGATATATCCATCCGGTATCAGGCCGTGATTAGGATTTTGCACGAATTCCAAGTGAAAGCTATAGGCAACCGAGGCAACCTGTATCAACACAGATGCACCCACCAGAACCCAAACAAAAATTCTTACTAGGACGCCTCGAGCACGGTCAAAAAAACAAACAAGGGGTATGATTAACAGGGGCACAACTGAAGCCTGATACCTGCAGGACCATGCATAATCACCTGCCCAGGTTGTATGCAGACTGTTAAACAGAACATTTATCACGACAGCAGATGCAATTGCGACTGCTACAGGCAAATGTCTTCGAAAAAAAGAATAAAGGGCGAAGAGCAGAAGCACCAGCACGGGATTATACAAAAAAATACTCTTACCCGGACTGAACAGCATTCCCGGCACTGAATCCAATGGATTTGTTTCAAAAGCACCCATGCCTCCGAACATCGTTGCTGCAGCGATGCCGTACCCGGTCTCGAACACACTGCCAAATCGTATAGCGTTATACCAGGCCAGCGCAGCAACAAATGGCCCGCAGCCGAAAACAAACGGGCGTATCCAGATTTTAACAGCCGCATACCTCGAGCCCACCGGAGCAACTGCGACCGAGGCACAAAGGGCGACAGCAAACACGCTGAATGTCTCGAATGCGCTTGACAGCCTGAAAAAAAGACACAACCCCATTGCAGCACAGACCCCCCATGTATACACAGGACGTTTTGTGTTCAAAGCTTTAAGCATACACCATAGCTGCAGAAGCAAAAGGAGCGCGACCTGACTCTGCTCATGAGTAAAAACAGTGTAATGCACATGCATGGTCGCGAATCCGAATACCAGGGCAGACACCAGCGCAATTCTTGTGGCATACCCAAGCAGCAGCACAAACCGAAAAAACAGCCAGACAGTTTGCGCACCCAAAAATGGGAATAATACAACCGCCGCAAAAAACTGCACGGCAAGATCGGCCTGTGCCCCGGGTATTCCGGCTTTTTCCAACAACAAACCCGTATATGCGAATGGCAGCAGAATAACCTGCTGTCCCGGGCCCCAGAACGAATATCGCTTTCCATCCAGACCCGTAGCATAATAGCGCGTGGCGACTTTATCTTCTATGCTGAATGCCTGTGTTCTTACAAACTGACGGCTGACTGACCAGCGAATTTCCGTATCACCCGTCAGGTTGCCGGGGCTCAGCAGGCCGTAGAAAAAAAAAGCAGCCAGAAACAGCAACAACCCCGGTTGTGCCCTGTAAATCAATTTCACTTTTTTGTATCCCTGCGATTGGTCAAGAATTAAAGTTCAGCCGTCCGTTGCATAAAACTCATATTAAAAATCTCCGCTAAAGCCTACAATGCCGGAACAAAATCCCGAATACGGGTCCTCTCACCATGCCGTCTTAGAATCAAGCGCTTCAAGGCGGTAGAGAATCAGACCGGGTTCCTTTATAACAGCGAAATCCTGCCGGAATTCATCGGATATAAAATTTAAAACCGGTGAAACAATAAAAACCGGACGAACTTGCAATGTCTGCCTAAGGGCTGCGGGATCCCTGCCATAGCGGGCTGACATAGCACTCCGTGTTTCGACTATAACATCATCAATGCCGGGCATGCGCATCTGTCTCAGGATAAGCGGATAATACGAGGTGCTATCACACACGATGATACCCTCGGGAGCGGCCTCGTTCAACGCGGCATAAGCAAAACGCTCGGCTGATTTTTCAGTATGTTTCCAGGGTACTATCCAGTAGCGCATCTCGTCGCGAAACGGCAGGACACGATCGCGGTTCACACTAATGTTCATCTTTTTAAGAGCGAAAGGCAGCACGGCATAGGTCAGCGGCATCAACACAATTGAAAACAGACAGGCCGCGACCACCGCATTTCGCCACACTGCTGATCTGAGCGAGAGTACATCGATGCCCACCGCCATGCCCAGGCTGAACAACATCAGCGACGGCAGAATAAACATAAACTGGTCAGGAACCGAATAACGCAGAAAAAAAACGCCATACAACCCCATCAGAGACAGCAAGGACCACGTAATCGGTTTGCCGACCATTCTGCGCATCCGCGCCAAGCCGACGATTCCAAGCAGCAAACCTGCATGCGCAAAATTCAAGCTGCTTAAAGCAGCGTTTACCCCCATTAAGGGCCAATTAAAACCGACATTAAGAACATCGCCGGCATATCTTCCAAAAAGCATTGATTCAACGGCAAACCGCAGGCTTCCCGTCTGCTGCATTTCTCGAAGGACCAGAGTTAAGAGAGGTGCAGCACCGCACAGATATATCGCAGCAGCGATCACAAGAGACACACAAGACACCTGACGCCTGCAAACAACAATCAAGGCGAATACTCCATACACAGGCAAGCTTAACAGGGCAAGATTGTGTATACTGAGATTCAGTCCATTGAGAAAAAAAAGACCGGCCAGCCTGCGCGCGGAGGGCTTACGAATACACGCTATAAAAACAATCAACTCCGCAGTAAAAAAAGCCATGTTCCAGGTATATACTTCGGCGATGGTCGACAGCCACCACGGCGTATGCATCACAGCCAGCATGCCGGCTGTCATCAAGCCTATCCAGCGCCTGCCGGTCAGCATGCACCCAAGGATCGAAACATTAGCGAGTGCGATGGCCATACCCACCCCGCTGCAAAAATTCAGCCTTGTGAAATCGCAGCCATACGGTATAAGCAAACACAAACGCCCGATAGCAATATAGAGTGGATGCGCAAGGGCCAGCCCCAGAGACCCTGTATAATCAGCAGTCAAAATGCGCAGCTGGCGCGCACCGCTGTCCTGCCACACAACACCGTGCTGAACAGTCCATCCATAAAGGAGTAATCCCGAGCACAACACACCCGCCCACATCATCCAAAGTGCTGCCTGGCTATAGCGATCATGCTGGCCCGTATGCTGGTCGGCCATAATGACATCCTTCAGCGTCACTGCCTTGTAAATATTCTACCTCAAAAGGCTTTAGTTCGTCGCTCTTTCACAGCCTGCAAAAGCTCATCCGGCACATATAGCGATCCCCGGCCGGTGCCGATTTCAAGACCGTTCACCCCTGTGCCGTGAAAATCGCTGCCGCCGGTTTCAACCAGATCAAAGCGGCGTGCGAGGCTTTTATACAGCTTCTGCTGAGCGCTTGAGTGCTCGGGATAATACACCTCGATTCCCTGCAATCCAAAGCCTTTGAGTTCCGCGACCAGTCCCTGCAGCACAGCACTGCTGTGCGGCCCGATAATGGCCGGATGCGCCAGCACGGCAACGCCCCCGGCATCGCGGATGCAACTGATCGCCGCATCTGCCGGAAAGCGGTATTTATCAACATAGGCGCAGGCGCCCTTTTTCAGATAACGATCGAAGGCTTCGCGCACTGTACGGACACAACCCTGACGCACCATAACCTTGGCGAAATGCGGCCGGCCAACCTGGCCGGTTTCAGCCTCCTGCTCGACCTGCTTAAGTGTTATGGCGACACCCAGTTCGCGCAGCCGTTCAATAATCCGCGGATTGCGCTCATTGCGCGCCTGCTGCAGCACGGCAACGCGATCACGCAGGCACTGATCATCATGGCGGATATAGTAGCCGAGCACATGCAGTGTGCCCAGGTGATGTTCAGCGCTGATTTCAATGCCCGGCACCACTTCAATGCCTGCATCAATGCCGGCTGCAAGCGCTTCGGCAACACCCTCAACCGTATCATGATCGGTAATGGCGAGCGCGCTCAGGTTACGGCTGCGGGCATGGCGCACGGTCTCGGCCGGACTCAGCGTGCCGTCGGAGGCGTTGGTGTGTACGTGCAGATCTATCATGATGTACCGCCGGCCCCCGCAGCTTCGAGCGCAGCAGAGGCAGCCCGCATCACGGATTCATAATCAGCGTCTGTATTGATGCTTCTGAAGGGCTCGGCTGAGTCAGTACGCAGCACCTTAACCCGCAGAGACGGAAACAAATCAATGATACGGTAGTCGCCATGGGCAATCAGCTCTTCCAGAGCCGGCAGGCAGGTCCGCCGATACAGGGCGCACAGAGGCTCAAACTGCCTGTGCTTGAAAATAACGATGTCATATCCGGGAAGAGCGGCCAGCAATCTCTCAAAAAACGTCCGATTAATCAAGGGTATATCGCAGGATACGACCAGCACATATTCCGTGCCGCAGTGCGTCAGGGCGGCATGAATGCCTGAGAGCGGACCGCCGCCGGGAAGCATATCGGGCCGGCAGGGATAGCACAGATGCGTATATTCATCCGGGCTGTTGGTAATAAGCGTAAGATCGCTGACGCAGGCGCGCACCTCGTCAATAACCTTCTCGATGACTGTTGTCCCGTTCAGTGGCAGCAACGCTTTATTGCGACCAAGACGGCTCGAACGGCCGCCCGCAAGCACTGCCCCTGAAACAAGCGGGGCCACGAAGCTGCGGCGGATATGCTCAGCCATACGTGAGGCATCCGGGCTCAACAGGCCGAAGCCGGCATAGTCCTCACCCCGGATTTCAAGTACCACGCCCGGCCGGCTCCCGCAGGAGTCGACATCCGCCAGCAGAACGTGGCAGTTCGAGAAAAAATCGCCATCGCAGCTTCCCGGTTCCTTCAGGGCAGGCGCAAGCGCCACCGTGCCGGCGTGCATATCAATATGCGCCGAAGCGCCGGCCGCGACGTAGGCATCATCGCGCACTGCCGCTCCGGAACCGCGGTGCCGCAGCACGCCGACGCGCATACCGCGCTGCGCCAGAGCCTGCACCAGCACGAGCAGCATGCGCTTTTTGCCGTCACCCTGTGGTCCGCTGCAGTCAATTGTAACAGGAACTCGATGCATAACCGGGCAATACCCTCAAAAAAACGTGCCGATCAGTCACCTGACACACACGCTGTCGCATGAACAGTGCGCGTGTTTGTTCATGCACACGACATCGCCAGGCGCTCACCGATTGCAAAGGCCAGGGCAAGATCTGCCGCCTTTTCCCGGACCTGGGCGCGCTGCAGATTGCCGGTGCTGAGCATTTCCCCGACCTTCTGGAGATGAAAATCGCGAATATTCGCGTCAAGCACCATCAGCGCCAGCGCCGATGATGAGGGCGAAAAATCGCCCTGGCTCACGATACTGACCGCTTTTTTCCCTTTAATCAAAGGCCGCGCTTCAGCATGTATGATAGTTCCCTGCGCATCGCGTTCGACGTGCATTTTTAAAAGCGGCATCATGCGCGCGAACAGATTGGTCATTGCCGCTGAGATAGTACGGCCGTGATTGGGACTGGCAAAGATAAAAGCATCGGCCTGCTGCATGCGCTCAAGGATCGAGGCCATATCATCGCGCAGGGGGCAGTCTTTTTCTCCCTGGAATACCGTATGCGCTCCGCAGGCGTTGCAGTACTTAATGTCCAGATCGTAGATATGGATCTTCTCGGACTCAACTGCCGCCTTGCTGGCGGCACCGGCGATCACATGGTCAACCAGAATGTCCGTATTCGACCCCTTGCGGGGGCTGCCGACAAACGCCATGAGTTTCATACTGTATCCTCCGTCTAAAAAACCGGGCGGTCAGTCCGCGGCCGGGCATTTTTTAATTTTACCTGTTGGAGGAGCATTATACAAGGATTAGTCTCCGCCTACAACTCAAAGCGGCTACAATTTCGCACACCTTCATGCGGAGTCTCCCGGATGTTCTACAAAAAACCAGGGGGGTAAAATCAGGGTGCGGGCATAAAAAAAGTTTGCAGGTTCCGCAAAACCGGCAAACTCATCCGGGCAGGTGGAGGCGGCGACCGGATTCGAACCGGTGAATAAAGGTTTTGCAGACCTCTGCCTTACCACTTGGCTACGCCGCCAAAAAAAATGGAGCGGGAAACGGGATTTGAACCCGCGACTCCGACCTTGGCAAGGTCGTACTCTACCACTGAGTTATTCCCGCTCAGCAACCAGCAAATTATAGCTATCCCATCGGCTTTGTCAACAAATAAATACGAAAAACCGCTTTCATTGAGCTGCGCTGCAGGCATTCCCTGCACGAAACGCTACCGCCCGCAGGGGGTTTCATTTACAAGCTGAACGACCGGGTAATCCTCAAAATAGTCGATAATATTCAAACAGGCGTAGGCCTGCTCAAGCCGTACCACGCTGTTTAAGTCAAGGCCAAGGGCATCGCACAGGATCACCCGGTTCAAGCCTCCGTGGGCGACCAGCAGAACAGTTTTGCCGGCATGTTCGCGCAGAAGCTCTTGCAGGCGCGGCAGGGCCCGCTCACGCACATCAGCGAAACTCTCACCGCCCGCGACCCGGAACGATGCAATGCAGCGAGTGCGTTCGCTGAATTCCGCCGGAAACCGTTCCAGAATTTCGGCAAGCGTCATGCCCTCCCAGTGACCGATATCGATTTCGCGGAATTCCGGACATGCAACCGGCGCAAGGCCTCGCGTACCAATGAGCAGCTGCGCTGATTCAACTGTGCGGCCCAGATCGCTGCAATAGGCCGCATCGATCGGCACCTCTTTCAGCCGGTCGGCAAGCGCCCGTATCTGGGCACGGCCCTCGTCACTCAACGCAATGTCCCGGTGGCCGACATAGCGCCACTCCGGTGAAGTTACCAGCGCGCCGTGACGCACCAGATACAGCCGCGTGCGCGGCACATCGCACGCATCCTTGCGGAGGGCGGCTCCAGCGGCTGCCCTCAGGGCTGCCGGTAGAGTATACACTTCATCAGATTGCATAGAGCAGCCGCCGCAAAAAGGTGCGGCTCAGAGGTTGTAGGCGTCGTGCAGGAGCCTGACCAAAGCGATGTTGTCGGAATGCCCGGTCATATTGGCCGTAATTTTCGCCCTGAGGGGACGACCGAGCAGATAGAGATCTCCCACCATATCCATAATCTTATGCCGCACGAACTCATCCGGGAAGCGCAGGTCCGTGTTAACGATTTTCTCATCATCAATCAGGATAAAATTATTAAGCCGGCCCCCGCTTGCCAGGCCGCGTTCATTGAGCGCCTCGATATCCTTCAAAAAACCAAAGGTGCGTGCCGGGGCAATCTCGCGTTTGAAATCCTCGGCATCCGACATGACAAATGTGTATTCCTGACGGCCGACCGGCCGCGGATAATTCAAAGTATAGTGAACCGAAAACACATCGGCAGGCTCAACCGTCAGGAATTTTTTGGTGCGATCGGACTCGCCCAGGCTGTGACGCCTGTCGACAATGATTTCATCCAGGGGCTCCTCCTGCTCTTCAAGCCCGGCGTCCTCGACCATCTGGCAGAAATCAAGGGCCGATCCGTCCATGATGGGAACCTCGTTATTGATCTTGATCATCAGGTTCGAAATCCGGTAGGCATGCAGGACCGCCAGGAGATGCTCAATGGTGCGGGCCGCCGCCCCGTTAACCTGCAGGCTGGTTGCATAGTCGGTCGACACGACATGGTGTATATTAGCGCGTATCGTTTCACCGCTTGATATATTGCCGAACACTATCCCGCTGCCCGGGGGCAGCGGCGTCAAGATAAGCCCGGTCTTGTCGCCGGAGTGCAGCCCGCGGCCGCTCAGCACCATGCTTCGCTTGAGCGTGCGCTGCATGCGGCGCTGCGTCCGGTTCTCACGGGTCAGGATGATATTGTACTCGCCGACATACTTCTTGAGCTGCTTTTCACTGACACCGATTCGCGCTGCCGTGCGCTTGATATCACGGTCATTGCGGCGCAGATGGTACAGCAAAAAATTCTTGCGCCAGGCATCCTCGGCCTCATGCATGGTGGCATAGCGCTCGTGGGAACGCGAAACGTTGTACTGCATGTCGTCGCGTACCGACAGGGGGATATCATGCGCTGAAACGGTCTTGGTATGAAGCGAAACCACGATCTTCTCAATGAGGTTTTTCAGTTCCTTGACATTGGCGGGCCAGTCATAGTTCATGAGCATTTCAAAAGCTTCATCGTCGAAGCTCTTTTCCCGCACGCCGTACTCGCGGCAAAAAACGTTCATAAAATGCTTGAGCAGCAGCGGAATATCGCCCCGGCGCTTGCGAAGCGGCGGCAGGCTGATGCGCTCCGGGAAGCAGTCCGCGAAACCGGCCGAAAGCTTGCCGTCCGCGCGCGCCTCATCAGGCTCAAGCGCTGATGAGGCAACGACGCGAAGCTGCGGGTCCGCCTGACGTTTGCGCAAAAACTCGGCGATGCGGTCCTGCAAAGTGATGTCAAGAGCTTCAACCGAGGCAAGGTACACGACTGCCCGGCCAGGCTGCGTCAGCAGCCCTGCCTTGCCGGAGCTGTCGCCGAACAGCTCCAGGGAAGCCTCGGCGCAATCGTACAGGGGGCAGTTGAGCCGGTGAAACGAAGCGAAGCGGCCGCTTTTCTCGGCGCCCCGCAGCATCCGGGCTGCGATTTCCTTGCCGGTGCCTACCTCGCCGCTCAAAAACACATGCGCTTTTGTTCCAACGATCTTTTCAATGCGCCTGCGGATGTCGATAATCTCCGGCGCCTCTCCGGTCAGCCTGCTGCGCTCACGCGCTGCGTCGTGCTCTTCTACTGTCGAGACAGCCTGTGCCTGGGCCGCGGCCTGCCACTTTTCGGTAATGCGCCTGACGGTATTGAGCACCACGTCGAGCGAAAAGGGCTTTTCGAGAAAATCAAACGCCCCCTGTTTCACGGCCTGCACGGCCGTGTTGACCGTGCCGTGGCCGGTCATCATGACCACCTCGATCCCGGAGTTGAAATCCTTGATTGATTTCAGGGTTTCCATGCCGTCCATACCGGGCAGCCATATGTCCAGAAATACGATATCAACCGGCTGCGACTTGATGATGCGCATGGCCTGCGCCCCGTCGGATGCGCTCAGCAGCGTGTAGCCTTCGTCTTCAAGGCTGCCGGCAAGCGAAGTGATAATATTCTGCTCATCGTCTACAAGGAGAATGACCGGTGTTTTCATGCCGAAGATACCTTTCCAATGCTGACGGGCTGATTCACAGGCAGTTCGATCACAAAGCAGGTCCCGCGGGGATGATTGTCACGGACCCGGATGTAACCGCCGTGGTCGGCGATGATCGTGCTGACAATCGCCAGGCCCAGCCCGGTGCTGTCTTTTTTCGTGGAAAAATAGGGATCAAATATTTTAGGCTTCAGCTCGGGCGGGACACCGCAGCCGTTATCGGCCACCTCGACCGTCACCATCTTCAGTCTGGTTTTATATTCCGTGCGAAGCACGATGCGGCCGTCATTTTCCAATGAGCTGACAGCGTTGTCAAGCAGATTAATCAGCACGCGCTTGATCTGAGCCCGGTCAAGGCTGAGCCGGCCCACACCCCGGCCGGGCTCGAAGACAAAGCTGATATCTTTGCGGGCCTCGCGGTACAGCGTCAGCGTCTCCTCGATGATTTCATGAATATCATTGGCCCGGGGCTGCGTGGCCGGCATTTTCGCAAAGCTCGAAAATTCATTCACCAGTTTCTTGAGGTCGTCAACCTGCGCGACAATCGTGCCGAGGCAGTCTTCAAAAACGCCCTGCTCACGGCTGATCTGGGGTAAGAACTTCTTCAAAATACGCTGGGCGTTCAGCTTAATGGGCGTAAGGGGGTTTTTAATCTCATGCGCAATACGGCGCGCGACCTCACGCCAGGCATAAGCGCGCTGAGCCTGCTGGATCTGGGTCAGGTCCTCACCAATTACCACGAGCCCCATGTAGTTGCCCTCATTATCAAACAGCATATTTGAGCGCACATACACGTAGGCTGTCCGCTGCGCGAAGCTGAGCGTTATCTGGCGCTCGACCGCACCGAGATTGAAACGCGTAACCTCGTCAATCAACAGCTTCAGGGGCCGCAGTTCATCGGAGGCGAACACCTCGGCGTAGGGATGCCTGAGGGCTGAATCCAGCGGAAGGCCGAACATGGCCTGGGCCGAAATATTAAAATTGGTAATACAGCCATCCCGGTCAATGGAAATGACCACGGCTGCAACATTCTCCAGCAGCGTCTCCATATAGATCCGGCGGTGATCAAGCTCGGTGACCATGTCGCGCAGATGGCGCGTTGTCTGCTCGACCTGCTCATGGCTCACGCGCAGGTCACGGGTCATCTTGTTAAAGGAATCGACCAGAACGCCGATTTCATCATCCGCAGCCGGCTCGATCTCAAAATCAAGGTTGCCCTGGGCGATCTGTTCGGTGGCGCTGGCAAGCGAGCTGATCGGCACCGCGATGACTTTTGAGAGATGAAAGCCGAACCATGTCGCCGAGAATATAATCAGAAGGGTCACAACGGAGAGCAGCAAAACATACAGATACTTGATCGGATTTTTGTAAAGCTTGAGCTGCTTGTAGTCCTGAAACGCCCTGGCAATGCTGTCCATCTTCGAAACAAGGCTGCGGGGCACGTAATAATTGACCACAATCACGCCCACGACATCCTTGCGCGACCAGCTCGAGAACACCGGCACGACGCCGCGGATAATATCGCTTTCGCCCGCCGGCTGGATGCGGATGATTTCCCTGCCGTCAAGGGCCTGCTGCACGAGAGATGACTCGGCGCTGATAAAACTTGAATCCGGCACCTGCGGATTCATGGCCTTGACCAGTTCCTCCTTCTGTGAGGAATACACCTCGACCACGCCAAGATTGTACTCGGACTGCTTTTCATGGATAAAATCACTCAATATATCGAGATTCATCTGGGAGAGCAGCTTATTGTCGGTTATATGGCGGGAGAGCTGCTTGGCGTAATAGAGCGCATTGGAGGAGGCGTTATTGTAATAGGCCTCGGTGACGCTGAAGGCCTCCTCAAGGGTTGTTTCAACCTTGAAACTGAACCAGTTCTCGATTGTATTGGTGATGAATCCGATCGAGACCCAGAACAAAAGCAGCGTCGGCACCAGCGACAGCCCGACAAAGGCGATAACGAGTTTAGTCCTCAGCTTTGAACCCAGAATGCCGCGGCGCCGCTCAAATATCAGCTTGACCACATTGCGCACGACCAGGTAAATCAGCAGCAGCAGCAGGATGGCGTTTACGTTGATCAGCAGAAACACCATCAGATTCTGCGGCACCAGAGCCTCGCCGCGGCTGCCTGTCACGTACAGCAGAAGCGACGTCAGGGCGACAACCAGCAGGATAATGCAAATAATAGCCGTGCGCTCACGCCGGCGGCGCTGTTTCTCCTGCTTCTGTAATCCGTTGGTGCTCGTTTCCATGGCGCATGTCACCTCTGTGATACCCTGCCGCGGTTCAAGGCGCTCTCTCACGGTTCGGTAAGGCTATTGTACTATGACTGCCGCAGCTATTCAAACGCAATTTCACATCAGATGTGCCCAAAATAAATTATTGGATCGCTGCTGAAGGCCCTCTGGCCGGGGCCGTGCCGTCCCATCCGGCAAAGAAGGCCTCATTTCATGTTCGGCCCGTGTGCGGCAATATTTCAAACGGGCCAGGCACGCCCCCGCGATTGTTGTCTACAGCAGTGCGCCCGGGCCGTGTATACAATGAATTTTACAGGACGTGCCGTTGCATCGGCAGTGCAAAAACTTCCGGATGGGACG
>Ga0194127_10001705_pt1 | contig 31676 bp, 27 predicted proteins | sample TA2KigC100mmetaG_FD_148624 | JGI IMG/M metagenome (GOLD analysis project Ga0194127, IMG submission 148624) | Freshwater microbial communities from Lake Tanganyika, Tanzania - TA2015036 Kigoma Deep Cast 100m | ecosystem: Environmental > Aquatic > Freshwater > Lake | place: Tanzania: Lake...
TTTTCGTTGCGGCCGCCTTGGGCCCCCTTTGCGGCCCGGGGGCCGCAAAGGGGATCCGCGAAACCGCTCGGCCATCCGCTCGCCCCCGGCTGCGTCGGACCGACGATTTGGGGGAGCGGAATCCGCCGTCAAATGCCGGCGCCCACGTACCCGAGCCCCGAGCCCCGAGCCCGTACCCGCTCACCTGCGCCGCGATCCGTGACGCGTCGCCCGCCGGCCTCGCGCGCCGCTGTCCCCCACGAGGCGGCGGAACACGGGGTACAATCCCTCCGGCCGCTCGATGGAGGCCGACGTGATCGCGCTGCTCGTGGCGCTCGCCGTGGCGCTGGCCGTGCTCCCCGGGTGCGAGGAGGCCGCTGCGGGCGGCCCGGGCGACGCCGCCTCGGAGGCCGCGCCGGACGTGCCGGGCGACGTGCCGGCGGACCCTGCCGCCGAGACTGCCTCCGACATTGCCGCCGAGATCGCCGCCGACGCCGCCGCGGACACCCCCGCCGACCCCACCTCCGACCCGGTCGCCGAGGCCGCGCCGGAGGTCCAGGCCGACCTCCCGGCGGATGCCTCCGCCGACGCCCCCGGGTGCGGAAAGCCGCCGCTCGACCCGGCCGTGCTCGACAACCTGCGGATCTCGCTTGCGCCCATGCTCCAGGTCCAGCCGGGCGGCGTCATCGACTTCGAGGTGGGCAAGGTCGAGTGCTGCGTCTACCTCGAGCCGGTCGACGCGTGCGTGACGTGGTCCGCGACCCCGGCCGAGGGCGCGTCCATCGACCCCGTGACCGGCCGGTTCGAGGTCGCGGCGGGCACGGCCCCGGGCACGAAGTACACGGTGACCGCGGACGTGGAGTCCGGCCGCAGGACGTTGTCGATCGACGTGCACGTCTACACCCCCGAATCGAACCCGCTCGTGGGCATCTGGCGCGAGGAGTCCCGGGTCGCGTGCGGCACGGGCGAGGTCACGGAGCCCGCCGACCCGATCGGCGAGCTGCTGTTCTACGCGGGCGGCACCTTCAACGTGACCTGGACGCCGTTCGAGACGTACGTGGACTACTGGGGCGCCTACGAGTTCTCGGTCGCGGCCGGGACGATCTCGTTCGCGGCGGAAGGGGGAAACTACGTGCCCGCGGACCTGGACGGGCAGGGCACGTTCGGGATCGACGAGCACGCCCGGCTCACGCTGACGGACGTCTGGCTCGGCACCTCGCAGCAGGCCGGCGCGGGCGTCCCGGTCGCGTGCGGCCACGTGTTCCGCCGCTGAAGGGGGGCGGGCCCGCGTCTCGTCCTGCCCTGGATCCGCAGCGCGTTCCGCCTGTTGCACGCCTGGGCCTTGCGCGAACCGGGCTCCGGTTCCAGCTTTGGTCCTGGCTGAAGCTGGGCGCCCGACGTGCGGACCCGGGCGGTCGAGGACTCCGTGAAGGCGGTCCGGACGCGGCCGATCGCGGGGGAGGGGGGACCATGACCCGGCTCCTCGTAGGGCTCGCCTCGCTGCTCGCGGTCGCTGCCGGGGTCGCCGGGACCCGCCTCGCCGCGTCGTTCGACGTCCGCGCGGAGCGGGGCCCGGGGGAGCCGCTCCGGGCGGTGGCGACCACCGGCATGGTCGCGGACGCGGTCCGCGAGGTCGGCGGCGGGCTCGTGCGCGTCGCCGGCCTGATGGGACCGGGCGTGGACCCGCACCTCTACAAGGCGAGCGAGGGGGACGTGGGCCGCATGGTCGCCGCGGACGTCGTCTTCTACGGCGGCCTGCACCTGGAAGGCAGGATGGCCGAGGTGCTGGAGCGCATGGCGCAGCGCGGCGTGCGGACCGTCGCGGTCACGGACGCGATCCCCGAGGACCGGCTGATCGCGGCGGGCGGGCAGGGGGGCGCCCACGACCCCCACGTCTGGTTCGACGTGTCGCTCTGGGCGCTCGCGGTCGGCCGGGTCCGCGACGCGCTCGTCGAGGCCGACCCGGACAGCGCCGCGGCCTACCGGGCGAACGCGGCCCGCTACCTGGACCGTCTCGCCGCGCTCCACGAGCGGGTGCGGGCCGAGGTCGCGACCGTCCCGGAGCCGCAGCGGCTGCTCGTGACGGCGCACGACGCGTTCGGGTACTTCGGCCGGGCGTACGGCGTCGAGGTCGCGGGGATCCAGGGGATCAGCACCGCGTCCGAGGCGGGCGCGGCGGACGTGTCCCGGATCGCGGACCTGGTCGCGTCGCGTCGCGTCCCTGCCGTGTTCGTGGAGTCGTCGGTGTCGCCGCGGATCATCGAGGCTCTCCGCGCCGCGGTGCGCGCGCGGGGCTTCGAGGCGGGGACGGGGGGGAGCCTCTACTCGGACGCGCTCGGCCCCGACGGGACGCCGGAAGGGACCTACGTCGGCATGGTCGAGCACAACGTCCGTACCATCGTGTCGGCGCTGGGAGCCGGCGGCTCGTCGCCGGCGCCGTCCGGAGGGAGCCGATGAAGGACGCAGACGGGAGCCTCGCCCTCCACGTGGAGGACCTGACGGTCGCATACGGGGAGCGGCCCGCGCTGTGGGACGTGGACCTGGACGTGCCCGCCGGGGTGCTGATGGCCGTGCTCGGACCGAACGGCGCGGGGAAGACCACGCTGATGAAGGCGGTGCTGGGGCTGGTCAGGCCTGTCGCGGGACGCGTGCTCGTCCACGGCCGGCCGTACGCGGAGCAGCGCCGGATCGTCGGCTACGTGCCGCAGCGCGGGAGCGTGGACTGGGACTTCCCGACGACCGTGCTCGACGTCGTGACCATGGGCCGGTACGCCTCGCTCGGGTGGTTCCGATCGCCCGGCGCGGCGGAGCGGAAGGCGGCGACGGACGCGCTCGACGAGGTCGGTATGGCCCCGTTCGCGTCGCGCCACATCAGCCAGCTCTCGGGGGGGCAGCAGCAGCGCGTGTTCCTCGCGCGGGCGCTCGCCCAGGACGCGAGCCTGTACCTGATGGACGAGCCGTTCCAGGGCGTGGACGCGACCACCGAGCGCGCGATCGTGCGCGTCCTGCGCGACCTGCGCTCGCGGGGCCGCACGGTGGTCGTCGTGCACCACGACCTCCAGACCGTGCGCGAGTACTTCGACCGGGTCGCGCTCCTGAACGTGCGTCGCGTCGCCGACGGGCCGGTGTCCGAGGCGTTCACCGAGGAGAACCTGCGCGCCGCGTACGGCGGGCGCACCGCGTTCGTGCCGCGGGACGCGACCGGGCCCGAGACCGGCGACCTCGCGGCGTCGCCCGTGAGGGAGTGATGGACCTCGCGGCCCCGCTCCTCGACTACACCGTCCGGACCGTGACGCTCGGCACGGCCGCGGTCGGCGCGGTCGGCGGGGTGCTCGGGGCATTCGCGGTGCTCCGGCGCCAGGGCCTGCTCGGCGACGCGGTCAGCCACGCCGCCCTGCCCGGGGTCGCGCTCGCCTTCCTGCTGACCGGGAGCAAGGACCTCCCCGTCCTCGCGGCCGGGGCCGCGATCGCGGGATGGGCGGGGAGCCTGGTCGTGCTCCGGGTGGTCCGCTCGCCGCGCGTGAAGGAGGACGCGGGCCTGGGCATCGTGCTCTCCACCTTCTTCGGCCTCGGGCTCGTGCTGCTGACGTTCATCCAGCGGTCCGGCGACGCGGCCCAGGCGGGGCTCGACCGCTTCCTGTTCGGCCAGGCAGCGACCCTGCTCGAATCGGACGTCCGGACCGTCACCGGGGTCGGCGCGGTCGCGATCGTCCTGGTCCTGCTGCTGTGGAAGGAGTTCAAGCTGGTCTCGTTCGACCCCGGGTTCGCGGCCGGGATCGGCCTCCCCGTGCGCGCGCTCGACACGGGGCTCACCCTGCTCACGGTCGCGGCGGTGGTGATCGGCCTCCAGTCGGTGGGCGTCGTGCTGATGAGCGCGGTCCTCGTGGCGCCGGCCGCCGCGGCCCGCCAGTGGACCGACCGGCTCGGGCCGATGGTGTGGATCTCCGCCGGCTTCGGGGCGGCCTCCGGGGCCGCGGGGGCGCTGCTCAGCAGCACGGTCGACAGGCTCCCGACCGGCCCGGCGGTGGTCCTGTGCGCGACGGCGATCGCGGCGGCCTCCCTGGCCTTCGCGCCGCGGCGCGGGTTGGCCTGGGCCGCCGTCGCGGCCTGGCAGAGGCGCCGCCGCATCCACTCCGAGGCCGTCCTGATCGACATGCTTGCGCTGGAGTCCGGGCACGCCACGATGCACCACGCGGACGAGAACGCCCACAGCGCCGAGGTCCTCCGCCTGGGCCGCGCGGGCGTGGACCCCCGCCGCACGCTCGCGCTGCTGGCGGCGCGAGGGCTCGTGCGCGCGGTCGGGGGCGGCTTCGCCCTGACGGACGCCGGCCGCGACGAGGCCGCGCGGCTCCGCGGGGGCGACGGGGGGGCGCGATGACGCTGACCGGCGGCCAGGTCGAGGTCCTGGCGATCGCGACCCTGACGGCGGTCGCGTGCGCGGTCACCGGGACGTTCCTGGTGCTGCGTCGCGTCGCGATGCTGTCCGACGCGATCAGCCACGCGGTGCTGCTCGGGATCGTGGTCGCGTTCCTCGCGGTCCGGGACCTCGGCTCGCCGCTGCTCCTCGTCGGCGCCGCCGCGACCGGTCTCCTGACGGTGCTCCTCGTCGAGGCGCTCGTCCGGACAGGCCGCGTTCGCCAGGACGCGAGCATCGGCCTCGTGTTCCCCGCGCTGTTCTCGATCGGCGTCATCCTCGTGTCGCGATTCGCTGGCGACGTCCACCTGGACACGGACGCCGTGCTGCTCGGCGAGCTTGCGTTCGCGCCGCTCGACCGCCTCGTGGTCGCGGGCACGGACCTCGGCCCCCGCGCGATGTGGGAGATGGCCGCGATCCTCCTGGCCGACGTCGCGTTCGTGCTCCTGTTCTACAAGGAGTTGAAGCTCACGACGTTCGACGCGGGGCTGGCGGCCGCGTTCGGGTTCGCTCCGGCCGCCATGCACTACGGCCTGATGGCGCTCGTGTCGGTGACCGCGGTCGGCGCGTTCGACGCGGTCGGCTCCGTGCTCGTGGTGGCGCTGATGGTCGCGCCCCCTGCGGCCGCCTGGATGATCGCGAACTCGCTCCCGGCCATGATCGGCCTGTCCGCGGCCTTCGGCGCGGTCGCGGCGGTCACCGGCCACGCGGCCGCGCGCGAGCTGGACGCCTCGATCGCCGGGAGCATGGCCGCCGCCGCGGGCCTGGTCTTCGCCGCCGCCTTCCTCGTCTCGCCGAGCCACGGCGTGCTCGCCGCGATCGCGCGCCGCCGCCGCCAGCGGTGGGCATTCGCCGAGGCCACGCTCGCGGTCCACCTGCTCCAGCACCAGGACCGGCCCGAGGCCGCCGAGGAGTGCCGGGCCGACCGCGTGCACCGCCACCTCGAGTGGGACGCCGCGTTCACCGGCCAGGTCGTGCGCCGCGCGGTCCGCCGCGGCATGGTCGCCCGCACCGGTCCGTGCCTGGGCCTGACCGCCGCAGGCCGGTCGCTCGCCCGCGAATACATGGGGTTGTGAGCGGGCACCTCGCAGCGGTCCCGCTGCTCGGACAACGTCTGCGACGTGGGGTAGGAGATCGGAGCGGCGCGCCAAGGGCGTGGAGTCCATCCCCGCCTCCGCGGTGGACTGACCGGGTCCGGGGTGGCATGGAGGCGCTGCGCCCGCCATGCCCCGGCCTCCACGGCTTGGATCTGCTCGTCCGAGAGCCGGTACAGCCGCTCCCGCCGGACGGGGTCCCGGACGACCGCCTGTTCCTGGACCACTGCCACCCGCGCGAGGAGGTCCACCGCCGGATCGCGGAGGCCCTGGCCGGCGTGGTACAGTCCGCCGCGGAGGCGCGCCGGCGATGAGCCCGATCGGCAAGGCCTGGGGGTTCCTGAAGGACCGCAGGAAGTGGTGGCTCGGGCCCGTGATCTTCACCGCGGCCGTGATCGGCGCGCTCCTGCTGTTCAGGGCCGGGTCGTCCGCGCCCGTGTTCGCGTACGGGCCGTTCTGAACCCGATCAGGACCGCGCCAGCGCGTCCGGTCCCCCTGTCGCTCCACCCGGTTCTTGGGTATAGTTCCCCGCGCGCCCGCGACCGGCGGGCGCCTCGCTGGAGCGGACGATGGCAGCGGCGAACGACGCATTCCGGTACGAGATGGTGAACGTCCGGCCCGGGTACATCGTCGTGGAGCACGAGCGCTTCTCGAACGCGATGCGCTCGTACTTCTCGACCGAGGATACCCCGCCCGTCGAGGAGTACCGCGAGGGTGCGAAGGTCTGGAAGTACTCGGGTTTCGCGCAGTCCTTCCGCTTCGACGTGATGGACCGCGAGACCGGCGAGACGCACCCGTTCGCGGACCTGCTCGGGCTCGTCTGGTGGGCCGGGTGCCGCGACGGGAGCGAGCCCGCGGTGATCGGCGACGTGGCCGCGGACCAGAAGGTCCAGGTCTACGTGGCGCTGACCTGGGAGGGCCCGGACGGGCGGCGCGCCCCGCTCGCCGCGGAGCGGCTCAAGGTCCTGAACCGCTACTTCAACGAGCGGATCCGCGAGCCCGGCAAGAAGATCCTGATCCTGCCGGACTGCTTCGACCTCGGCAGGCAGTTCAGCTACGGCCAGGTCATGGTGGACCTGGGGCTGACGGCCTTGGATTGACGCGAAAGGGAGGTGGCCCCGATGACGATCCGTGAAGTCGGCGAGAAGCTCGGGCTCGAGCCCCTGACCACGGTCCCCGAGAAGGTCGTGACCGGCGTCTACATATCGGACATGGTCAGCGACGTGATCGCGAACGCGAAGGCCGGCAACGTCCTGGTCACGATCCAGGTCCACAACAACGTGATCGCCGCGGCGAACCTCGTGGACGTCGCCGGCATCGTCGTGACGCGCGGCCGCAGGCCCGCGGACGAGATGCTGGCGCTCGCGGGCAAGGCGGGCGTCCCGGTGTTCGCGACCGCCATGGACACGTGGCAGGTCGCGACGCGGCTCTTCGAGGCGGGCATCCGTTAGGGGCCTTCCCGCCGCGCGCCCGTCCCGTTCGAGTCCGGGCGGGCCGCGCCGGAGTCAACGGCGCGGACCGAGGACGCGCGGCGGCTCGCTGGGCGCTTGTGGAGCCGCGATGACCCTCGACGACGTGCGAGCGCTCCTCCGTTGCGAGGTCCTCGCGGGCGGCGACCACCTCGGCCGCGAGCCCACCGGCTGCTTCGCCGCGGACATGATGAGCGACGTGCTCCACGCCTCGTCCCACGGCATGCTGCTGCTGACGGGGCTGACCGGGGTCCAGTCGGTCCACACCGCGGACGTCGCGGACCTCGCCGGCATCGTGTTCGTGCTCGGCAAGAGGCCGGCGCCCGACGTGCTCGCGGTCGCGGACCAGCGGGGGATCCCGGTGCTCTCCACGGCCATGTCGATGTACGCCGCGTGCGCGGCCCTGCACGACGGGGGGATGGCGTGACGGACGAAACCCTGGCCGGACCGGCCGCGGACGAGATACTCTACCGGGAGACGTTCCACGTGCGGGGCGGCGACTTCGAGCACGGCGGCGACGTCGCGACCCGGGTCAAGGCCGTGCTGCGCGAGCTTTCGATCGACCCGCGCTTGATCCGTCGGCTGTCGATAGCGAACTTCGAGGCCGAGATGAACGTGATCATGTACGCGGACGAGGCGACCCTCGACCTCGTCGTGCGGTCGGCGGAGATCGAGGTCGCGGTGGCGGATCGCGGGCCGGGGATTCCCGACATCGGGCTCGCGATGCAGGAGGGGTGGTCCACGGCCACGGCGGAGATGCGCGCGCGCGGGTTCGGCGCCGGGATGGGGCTGCCGAACATCCGCAGGAACACGGACCGGTTCGCAATCGAGTCGACGGTCGGCCGGGGGACCACCCTGCGCTACGCCGTTTCGCTCACTGCCTGACGGAAGAGGCGATGAAGGACGCAATCGCGCAGGGCCACTCGATCCTCCACGCGCGCGAGAAGTGCGTCGGGTGCGTCACCTGCACGCAGGCCTGTCCGACCAAGGCGCTCCGCGTGCGCGGCGGCCGGCTCACCCTGAAGCAGGACCTCTGCATCGACTGCGGCGAGTGCATCCGCTGCTGCCGGCACGGGGCCAACTCGGCCCCCGATGCCTCGACGTCGGATTCGTCCCGGTTCAGGCTGCGGGTCGCGCTGCCCTCCACGACCCTGTTCACGCAGTTCGGCCGGGACGTGCGGCCGGCCCAGGTGCTCGATGCCCTGACCCGCATCGGCTTCGACGCGTGGTACGACATGTCCTGGATGTGCGAGATGGTCGCGCGCGCAGTCGATACATGGCTGTCGGAGTGCAGCGGCCCGTGGCCGAAGATATCGGTCACGTGCCCGGCGATCGTGCGGCTGATCCTGATCCGCTACCCGGACCTCCTGCCCCACCTCGTCCCGATCGAGGCCCCGCGGGAGCTGGCCGCGAAGCTCGTGCGCCGCAGGCTGGCTTCCGAACGCGGCCTTTCCCCCGGGGAAATCGGGATCTTCTACCTGTCGCCGTGCTCGGCGCTGATGCAGTCGATCGCGGCGCCGGTCGGTCTGCCCGAGTCCCACATCGACGTGGCGCTGTCCATCGCGGGGATCTACGGACGGCTGCTCAAGGCCATCAAGGCCGGGGCCCGCGAAGAGCACGAGCCGCGCTCCTGCGCGGCCGGCCTCCAGTGGGCCGCGGGCGGCGGCGAGTGCGCGATGATGCGAAACCGCAACACCATGGCCGTCTCGGGCGTCGCCGACGTGACGCGCGTGTTCGATCGCATCGAGTCGGGCATCTACCAGGGGGTGGACTACATCGAGGCCTACCTCTGCCCGGACGGGTGCGTGTCGGGCCCGCTCCTGATCGAGGGGCGATACGCCGCCCGCCGCACGCTCCGGCTGCTGATCGAGAACGCGGGCATCGAGAGCACCGTCAAGGAGGAGAAGGTCCGCACGCTGTTCCGGGAGCACTTCTTCGACCTGGAGCAGGACGTCCGGGCGCGTCCGGTCCGCCCCCGCACCACGGATCTGCGCCAGGCCGTGCGGTTGAAGCAGGAGAAGTCCGCGGTGCTCGCGAAGCTCCCGAAGAAGGACTGCGGGGCGTGCGGCGCGCCGGATTGCGAGACCCACGCGGAGGACGTGGCCGCAGGCGACGCGCGCATCGACGACTGCGTGTTCGTCCACATCGAGACGCTCGAGAGCGGGGTCGCGCGGCGGGGGGATCCCAGCTGCCGGGCCACGCAGGGAGGCAAGGTCCCATGAGCAAGAGCCTGCTGCTCCTCGACCTGGCGTGCCCGAACTGCGGCGAGGAACTGACCCAGGGGAACCGGATCCGGCTGAACGGCTGGATCCGCGACACCGGCCAGGAAGGCCCCGTCGCGCTGTCCGCGGTCTTCGGGGACTACTCGATCGAGACCGACCTCGACATCCCCGAGGGCACGGTGATCGATCTGCGCTGCCCGACGTGCGAGCAGAGCCTGCTCCTGAACATCCCGTGCCGCCAGTGCCACGCGCCCATGGCGTCGATGGACCTGAAGGCCGGGGGGTACGTGGAGTTCTGCACGCGCCGCGGATGCCGGGCGCACGCGCTGGGGGGCGCCGGCGACATCGACGCGATGATCGGGCTGGTGAACCGGTTGATGAACACTCCGCACGACTAGGACGGGTACGGGCTCGGGTACGGGTACGGGTACGGGAGGAGGGCAGATGGCCACAAGGAAGTATGATTTCAAGTACATGCAGTACCGGGGGCAGGAGGGGAGGTTGATCCCGCTGCTCCAGCAGGCCCAGGCGGAGGACGGCTTCCTCTCCCGCGAGCGGCTGGAGCGGATCCACGAGGAGACGGGGGTGCCGCTGACGCAGATCTACGGCGTCGCGACGTTCTACGCCCAGTTCCGGTTCACGCCCGTCGGGAAGCACCTCGTGAAGGTCTGCCACGGGACCGCCTGCCACGTGTCCGGCGCCGAGGACATCTCCGAGGGGGTCAGGGACGAGATCGGGATCGGCAACGGCGAGACCACCGCCGACCGGCAGTTCACCGTCGAGAAGGTGTCGTGCCTCGGCTGCTGCTCGCTCGCGCCGGTGATCATGGTGGGCGAGACCACGCACGGGAACCTGACGCCGGTGTCCGTGCGGAAGGTGCTGAAGGGGTACGCGGAGGCGGGTACGGGCACGGATGCGGGCTCGGGGACGGGTACGGGGGCGGGGGGGGAGGGCGACGCATGACGACCGTGATTGTGGGACTCGGGACTTGCGGGATCGCCGCGGGGGCCGGGCAGACGTGGAAGGCCGTGCAGGCGCGGGTCCCGGCGGGAACGGACGTCGCGCTCGACCGGACCGGGTGCATCGGGATGTGCTACCGCGAGCCCCTCGTCGAGGTGCGCGACGCGGACGGCCGCCGGCGGCTCTACGGCAACGTGACCGCGGACCGGGTCGAGCGGCTGGTCGCCGAGGTCGTCACGGCCGGGGGGGAGATCGACGAGTGGCTCGTCTGGACCGACGACGGCCGCGGGTCCGATCCCGCCTTCCTGAAGTCGCAGCGGCGGATCGCGCTCCGCAACTGCGGGAACATCAACCCCGAGCGCATCGAGGACTACGTCGCGACCGGCGGGTACAAGGCGCTCGCCGCGGTGCTCGAGCGGAACGACCCGGACGGGCTCATCCAGTCGGTGATCGAGTCCGGGCTGCGCGGGCGCGGCGGCGCGGGCTTCCTGACCGGCATGAAGTGGCGCTTCGCGCGCATGTCGCCCGGCGCGGAGAAGTACGTGATCTGCAACGCGGACGAGGGCGATCCGGGCGCGTTCATGGACCGCTCCGTGCTCGAGAGCGATCCGCACTCAGTGCTGGAGGGCATGGCGATCTGCGGGCAGGCGATCGGATCGACGCACGGCATCATCTACGCGCGCGCCGAGTACCCGCTCGCGATCCGGCGCCTGAACGCGGCCATCGCGCAGGCCGAGGCGCAGGGCTGCCTGGGCGATCGTGTGCTCGGGACGGCGTTCTCGTTCCACGTCAAGCTGAAGGAGGGCGCGGGCGCGTTCGTGTGCGGCGAGGAGACCGCCCTGATGGCCTCGATCGAGGGCCGGCGCGGGATGCCGCGGATCCGGCCGCCGTTCCCCGCGGTAAAGGGGCTCTGGGAGAGCCCGACGAACATCAACAACGTCGAGACCTTTGCGAACGTCCCGTGGATCGTGACGAACGGCGCGGCCGCGTTCGCGGCGTACGGGACCGCGAACAGCAAGGGGACCAAGGTCTTCGCGGCGTCCGGCAAGATCCGGCGCGGCGGCCTGGTCGAGGTCCCGATGGGGATCTCGATCCGCGAGATCGTCCACGACGTGTGCGGCGGCATCAAGGACGGCCGCAAGTTCAAGGCCGTCCAGATGGGCGGGCCGTCGGGGGGGTGCATCCCGGCGGAGCTGCAGGACACGGTGATCGACTACGAGTCCATCAACAAGACCGGCGCGATCATGGGGTCGGGCGGGCTCGTGGTGATGGACGACGCGACCTGCATGGTCGAGGTCGCGCGCTTCTTCCTGGACTTCACGCAGCGCGAGTCCTGCGGCAAGTGCACGTTCTGCCGCATCGGGACGAAGCGCATGCTGGAGGTGCTGACGCGCATCACGCAGGGCCAGGGGCGCGAGGGGGACATCGACCTGCTGGCGGAGCTTGCGGACCGCGTGAAGAACACGTCGCTGTGCGGGCTCGGGCAGACCGCGCCGAACCCGGTCCTGACCACCTTGAAGTACTTCCGGGCCGAGTACGAGGCGCACATCGCGAACCACAAGTGCCCGGCGAAGCAGTGCAAGGCGCTGCTCCGGTACTCGATCAACGAGAAGTGCACGGGCTGCCTGCTTTGCAAGAAGCGTTGCAAGGTGAACGCGATCGCGGGCGAGCGGAAGGTGCGCCACGTGGTCGACCAGGCGCTCTGCACCAGGTGCGGGGAGTGCTTCAAGGTGTGCCGGTTCGGGGCGGTGGACCGCGAATGAGCTTGGTCGCGGCCGGCCGGCCGCGACCCCGCCGCCCGCGGCCGTCCCGTTCAGTCGGGGGCGGGCCGCGGCGGCATGAACGCCGCGGCCCGAGGACGCGGGCGGCGGTCCGGAGGCAGGCTGATGGCACTCGTGAAGCTGGAGATCGACGGGAAGCGCGTCATCGCGGACGGCGGCCAGACCATCCTGGAGGTGGCGCGGCAGCACGGGATTTGCGACATCCCGACGTTGTGCAACGACGCGCAGCTCGAGCCGTTCGCGTCGTGCTTCGTGTGCGTGGTCAAGGTCAAGGGCGCGCGGTCGCTCGTGCCCGCGTGCTCGACGCGCGTCACGAACGGCATGGTGGTGGAGTCGAGCACCCCCGAGGTGCGCAGGTCGCGCCAGGCCGCGCTCGAACTGCTGCTGTCGAACCACTACGCGGATTGCGTGGGGCCGTGCCAGTTCGCGTGCCCCGCCGGCGTGGACATCCAGGGCTACGTCGCGCTCGCCGCGATCGGCAAGCACCACGACGCCGTGAAGCTGATCAAGGAGCGGAACCCGCTGCCGAGCGTGTGCGGTCGCGTCTGCACGCGGCCGTGCGAGGTGAAGGGGTGCCGCCGCAACCTGCTCGATTCGGCGGTCGGGATCGACTGGATCAAGCGCTACGTGACCGACCTCGACTACGGGAGCGGCGACGCGTACCGGCCGCCGGTCGCGCCCGCGAACGGCAGGCGCGTGGCGGTGGTCGGGGCCGGGCCGGCCGGGCTGTCGTGCGCGTACTACCTCGCGACCCGCGGCTACGCGGTGGACATGTTCGAGGCCCTGCCCGAGGCGGGCGGCATGCTCCGCTACGGGATCCCGGAATACCGGCTGCCGAAGGACGCGCTCGACGTCGAGATCGACCAGGTCCTCTCGCTCGGCGTGACGCTGAAGACGAACGTGGCGCTCGGCCGCGACTTCACGGTCCGGAGCCTGAAGGAGGACGGGTACGGCGCGATCTTCCTCGGGCTCGGCGCGTGGTCCGCGTCGGAGATGCGGGTCAAGGGCGAGGACGCGCCCGGCGTGCTGTCCGGGATCGAGTTCCTGAAGAACTTCGGGCTCCGCCGCAAGGCGGACCTGCACGGCCGCGTGCTCGTGGTCGGCGGCGGCAACACGGCCGTGGACTGCGCGCGGACCGCGTTGCGGTGCGGCGTGGACGAGGTCCGCATCGTGTATCGCCGGACCCGCGCGGAGATGCCCGCGAACGCGACCGAGATCCACGACGCCGAGCAGGAGGGGGTGAGGTTCGACTTCCTCGTGGCGCCGACGCGCGTGGTCACGGCGAACGACCGCGTGACCGGGCTCGAGTGCCTGCGCATGGAACTCGGCGATCCGGACGCGTCGGGCCGCCGGAGCCCGAAGCCGGTCAAGGGGTCCGAGTTCGTGATGCCCTGCGACTTCATCCTGTCCGCGATCGGGCAGGCCACGCGCGTGACCGAGCTGCTCGACGGGCGCGTGCGCGACTTCCTGCCCATGGGCGAGACGCTGAACCTGACGCGCTGGCAGACGATCCGGACGGCCGAGCGGTCCGGCGAGACCAGCGTGGAGGGGGTGTTCTCGGGCGGCGACGTGGTCACGGGCGCGGCGACCGCGATCGAGGCCATCGCGGCCGGGCGCAAGGCCGCGTATGCAATCGACAAGTACCTCGCGACGGGTTCGGCGCGGCCCGAGCCGGTCGAGTTCTTCAGCCGCAAGGACACCTTCGCGGAGGTAACGGTCGCGGACCTGCGCAGCCGCGAGCCGTCGAAGCGCACGTCGATGCCGATGCTCCCGGTCGAGGAGCGGGTGAAGGGCTTCGCCGAGGTCGAGACGGGGCTCGGGGCGGACGCGGCGCGCGCCGAGGCGAGGCGGTGCCAGGAGTGCGGCTGCCAGGCGCTCTTCTCGTGCGACCTGCGCAGGTACGCGACCGAGTACGGCGTGGACATCACGCGGTTCGTCGGCGAGGCGAAGCGCCACGAGATCGACCGGAGGCACCCGCTGATCGAGCTGGACCAGAACAAGTGCATAAACTGCGGACGCTGCGTTCGCATGTGTTCGGAGGTGGTCGGCGTCGCGGCGTACGGGTACATCAACCGCGGCTTCGAGACCGTGGTCAAGCCGGCGCTCGGGGGCTCGCTGCTCGACACGGAGTGCGTGAGTTGCGGGCTGTGCGCCGCGACCTGCCCGACCGGCGCGATCGGCCAGCGCATCCCGCTCGAGAAGCCGGGGCCCTGGCGGACGGTCGCGACGGGCACGGTCTGCCACTACTGCGGGGTGGGATGCCGCCTGACGTACGAGACGTTCGGCGACACGCTGGTCAAGGTCGGCCGCGTCGAGGACGAGGGCGTCGGAAGCGGGAACCACTGCCGCAAGGGCCGCTTCGGATACGGCCACGTGCACGCGCACGACCGGCTCGTGCGGGCGAAGGTGCGGTCCGGCCGCGAGCTGCAGGACGGAACGGTGGAGGATGCTCTCGACTACACCGCGATGCGGTTGAAGGAGCTGTCGCGGCGCTGCTCGGGCGACCAGTTCGCGGTGTTCGTGTCGCCGCGGCTGACGAACGAGGAGGCCTACCTCGCGCAGAAGCTCGCGCGCGTGGTGCTGAAGACGCACAACGTGGACTCGATCGCGACGCTCGTCAACCCGTCCCTGTTCTGCCCGGACGTGGTCTCGACCGCGTCGTACCGCGACGTCGTGGACGCGCAGGTGACGGTGGTCGCGGACTCGGTGCTCGATTCGGAGCACTTCGCGGCGGACCTGCTTGTGAAGAAGTCGCTGCGCAAGGGGGGGAAGCTCGTCTATGTCCACCCCGAGGACAACCGCGTCGCGCGGTTCGCGGACGTGTTCCTGAAGTGCGCGCCGGGCACGCAGCCGATCGTGCTGATGGGCCTGATGCGCGAGGCGTGCGCCGCGGCCGGGACCGAGCTGCCCGAGGCGGCCCGCGCCGCGATCGCCCCGCTCACGCCCGAGCGCGTGGCCGAGCTGACCCGGGTGGACGCAGATGCGCTCCGCGAGGCGGGGGCCGCGATCGCGAAGTCGATCCTGAAGGCGCTGGTCTGCAACCGCGACTTCCGCGGGCCGCGCATGCCCCACGACTCGCGCCTGTTCGCGGCCATCGCGGACGGGATCGGCGCGTCGCTGCTCGCCCTGTGCGAGAAGGCGAACAGCCAGGGCCTGCTCGACATGGGGTGCCACCCGTCGTGGTTCCCGGGCTACCGGTCCGTGACGGACGAGGCGTTCCTGGACGAGCTGGAGAAGGAGTGGTGCGCCGGGCTGCGCGACATCCCGGCCGGCGTGCCGGACCTCGCGGCCGCGATCCGGGCGCGCCGGATCAAGGTCGTGGTCGCGATCGGCGAGGACCCGTTCGGCAGCCCGGGCTTCCCGGACGACCTGAAGGAGCACCTGCTGGCGATCAACTTCGGCGTGGTCTGCGACCTGTTCGAGACCGAGACCACGCGGACCGCGAGCGTGGTCCTGCCGCTGTCCTCGACCGCCGAGACGAGCGGCACGTACACGAACTCGGAGCGGCGCGTGCAGTCGCTCGGGCGGGCCGTGCCCCCCGCGAGCGGGTACGAGACGTGGCAGGTGCTGACCGGGCTCGCGGCGCGCCTCGGGTACCGGTTCAAGATGAGGTACGACCGCCCGGCCGACGTGCTCGCCGAGATCCGCCGCGTCGTGCCCGCCTATCGCAACGTCGTCCTTGACGCCCGCGACGAGACGGGCTGCTGGGACCTGTCGGCGTTCCCGCTCGCGCGCGTCGCCCCGGACTGGGCCGCGGCCGCGGCGGGAGTCACCACGACCCCGGTCCGCACGATCGCGAACGACCACATCGAGGCCCGCTTCGCCGCCTGGTTCGACGGCCTGATGGCGGCCGCGCGGGCACCGTAGCGCGTCTTCCCGCCTGATCGACGCCCGCGGACGGTCCGGAGTACGAGCGGTTCGTCGCGGCCGTCCGAACTGACGGCCCTCACGGCACCGGCGTCCCGGTGATCTGCGTGTAGATCGGCACGAACAGCACCCTGCCGTCCAGCCGCTTCTCCGCGGCCGTCGGCGAGAACGCGACGCCGATCGGGCTGCCCGGATGCTCGGCGAGGAAGCGGTGCAGGCTTCGCAGGCGGCCGGCGGCACCGGACTTGACCTCGACGGGATAGACCTTGCCGTCCCGGGCCAGCAGGTAGTCGACCTCCGCGTTCCCCCCCTCCCCGGCACGGGACCAGTGGAACACCTCGCCGTTCTCGCTGCCTCCGGCGGCCAGCAGCTCCTGCCCGACGAACTGCTCGGCCACGGCGCCGCGGTGCAGCGCGGACAGGTCGCGGGCCGCCAGGACCTCTCGGGCGCTCGTCCCACGCAGGTGCTGCATCAGCCCCACGTCGAGGAACAGGGACTTGAAGCGCTTCTCGTGAACCCCGCTCCCGAGCGGGATCGCATGGGCATCGACCGCGTGGACCGGGTGGTGCAGCAGGGCCCGAGCAAGCGCCCGGACCGATGTCTTCGTCGTCTCGATCCGACGATCGGGGTCGAGGTGCGTGTATCGGACCGGGCTCCCGACAAGGCGCGGAAGCGCCCTGAACACGTGCGCCACGCTCTCGAAGTCCACGCGGGCGCGGTACTTCACGAGCGAGTCGGAGAGCGAGAGGGCAAGGTCGGAGTGCGCGGAAGCCGCCGCCTCGAACGAGCCGCTGTCCAGGAAACGGGCGACGGCCTCGGGCATGCCGCCGACGATCAGGTACTTGTGCAGCTCGTCCACGATCCGGGCGTGGACGGCGGCCGACCCGGTGTACGGGGCGTCCAGCCGGGGGAGTGCGCCCGCGAGCCGCTCCAGGCCGGAAGCTTCGAGGAATTCCCGGAACGTCATCGGCCGCATCCAGGCGAAGGTCACCCGCCCGACGGGGAAGGAGACGTCGCCGAGCGCGAACTCGAGCGCGGAGCCCGCCGCGATCACCGGGACGTCCGGCCTCTCCTCGTAGAGGTAGCGCAGCGCCGCGATTGCGCGGGGGGCGGCCTGGATCTCGTCGAGGAACAGGAGCGTGTCCCCGACCGACAACGGCACGCCGGTGAAGGCTTCGATCTGACGCAGCACCCCGTCCGCCGCGAGCGACCCGTTGAAGATGGCCCTGGCCGCGACGTCGCGCTCGAAGTCGATCGAGGCCGTGCCGCGGAACCGCTCGCGTCCGAACTGCCGGATCGTCCAGGTCTTTCCCACCTGGCGCGCCCCGCGCACGATCAGTGGCTTGCGGGGCGAAGCCTGTCGCCAATCCTCGAGTTGCGCCTCGATCATTCGCTTCATCCGGACTCGTCCTTCTGCGCGGTGCGCAGCAATAGCATCCGTATTTTACAGGACCGCGTAGAAAATGGAGGCAAATGCGCGCGGGTCGACTCGCGGGTGTACCACCGCCGGTCCGGTGCCCGCGCGGCCGTCCACGCACCCCACTCGTTCCGTCCGTTCCGGTATTCCGGTCCCGAACGAGCGCGCCGCGCTGAGGCGCGGCGCGCTCGCGGCCGCAAGGCGGCCGCGCAAGGGGGGTGGCCCGCGCCCCGCAACGCGGGGCGGCGGGCAGGGGGGCGAGCCGCGCCCCCCTCCGATCGATGCCCCTGGGGCCTGGCGGGGTCCGGGGCGTGGGGTACGAATCCCGACGGGTGTCGTTCGGGACCGCCTGCCGTGCGTGCCGGGCGACAGGGCGGAGAGCTCCGAACGAATGACAACGACGCAACCCTCGCCGGACGTACAATCGGCGAAGCCCGTTGCGGGGGAACCCGATGCACCGGTCGTACGTCGTGGTCCTGGCCCTCGTCGTCGCCGCCGCCGCCGCCGTCGCGCCCGCGGCCGGCTGCTCCCGGTGCACGCGCGGCGACGTGGTGCCGAGCGTGGAGGACGCGCCCGGCGCGGTCGCGGCCCTGCGCGAGAGCCGGTTCGACGAGGCCGAGAGGCTGGCGCTCGAGCAGCTCGCGCGCGAGGACCGGAACGCGGCCGCCCACGCGGTCGCGGCGCTCACCAGGTTCAAGCGGGTCGCGCACCAGGCCGTGACCGACGTGATCGCGATCGGCGGGACCGCGATCGTGGCGGGGCGGCTGAACCAGCAGTACCTGGATTTCGCGGTAGATCAGGCGGACGACGGGCTCGCGGACGTCGAGCGGCACCTGGCCGCGGCCGCCCGCGACCCGGGCTTCGCGCTGGAGCTGTGCCTCGCCTGCTGGAAGGTGGACTGGAACCACGACGGGCGGATCGACGACCGGGACGCGCGCATGCTCGAGGTCGAGGTGGACGCGGACGGCCACGAGTACCCCGAGGACGACCCGCGCCGCACGCCCACGTTCCGGTTCGACGCCGGGGACCTCCACTGGGCGCGCGCCATGGTCGCGTTCCAGCGGGCCGTCCTCGCGGTGCTCTCCGCCTACGAGGCGCCCGATTTCGCCGGGATCGTGCGCGGCGGCGTCGAGGACAAGGTCTTCCGGATCCGGATGCGCGACAGGGCGGCGGTCCACCGGGCGCGCGACCTTGTCCTCGCGGGCATCGGGCACGCGGACCGTTGCCGCAGGGAGTACCTCGCCGAGACCGACGACGACCGCGAGTGGGTCCCGAACCCGCGCCAGAAGAGCCACCCGCTGCCCCTTCCCGTGGACGAGGCGCTCTACGCCACGTGGGAGGGGGTGCTGGAGGACGTCCGCCGGCTCGTGAAGGGCGACGAGGGGCTGTCGGTCGTGGACGTCGCGCAGCTCGGCGATCACGCGTGGAAGGACCCGCCACAGGGGTTCGTGGACGTTGGGAGGCTGTTCGAGCAGCCCGGCGACATCGTGATCGACTCGAAGCACCTGGAGACGCTCGACCGCGACGAGGACTCCCGCTCGGCCGCCGAGGCCGTGTTGAAGGACGTGTTCGGCGACAAGTACCGGACCGGCATGGCCGCGTCGCGCCTCCCGTCCCGCCTCGCGCGCATGAAGAAGGAGATGGACCGCGGCGAGGAGACCTTCGAGCGGAAGCTCCGCTACCTGCTCTGGCTGAACTGACGTCGGGCCGGACCGTGCGAAAGGAGGATCCGTCAATGCGAACTGCATGTTTCGTGATCCCTGTGGCAGTCCTGCTCTCGGCCTGCACCTCCCCGGGCGGGGGGGGCGGCGATGCGGGCGTCCGGGCGGACCTCGCGGCCGATCCCGGCGACGAGGCCCTCCCGGACGTCCCCGAGTTCCACGAGCCGCTCACGTCCGTCGAGGTGTCGCGCGCCGGCTGGACCGTCCGGTGGGACTTCGGCGCGCGCGAGCTGTCCTTCCGGCGCGGCGAGGACGTGAGGCTCCGGTTCCCCGGGGACGGGCTGCTGATCGGCCGCGTGGACGCGCTCGACGACGCGCAGTCGTACGACCCGTGGTGGATGTACCCGGCGTCGAACGCGGGCGACATGTACGCCCCACCCGCCGGGCTCGCCTGGCTCGCGCCCACGAGCGGCGTCGCGATCCGCCGCGACGAGGCCGCGCTCGGCCTCCATCTCGTGTACCCGGAAGGACTGACCGCGACCCTGCTGGTCGAGGCCGAGGCGGACGGCCGCTTCCGCGTGACGTGGAAGCCCGAGGGCGACGCGGGACCGGCCCTCGCCTATTTCCGGCTGCGCCCCCGCGCGGACGCGGCCGAGGGCTTCTACGGCCTCGGGGGCGTCCACGACCACCCGAACCACCGCGGCCGGACGAGGCCGATGCAGGTCGAGGTCGACTTCGACGCGGAGAGCGCGAACAACGAGGCGCACGTGCGCGTGCCGCTCCTGATCGGGACCCGCGGCTGGGGCCTGTTCGTGCAGTCCCTCCGCGGCATGGCGTTCGACGTCGCGCGGCAGGCGGACGACCTCGTCGAGGTGACGGTCGGCACCGGCCCGGCCACGCGCGACGGGCTCGGGTTCCACCTGTTCGGCGCGGACCGCCCGCTCGACGTGACCGCGCGGTACTACGAGGTCACGGGGAAGCCGCGCCTCCCCGCCCGCTGGGCGCTCGGGCCCTGGGTCTGGCGCGACGAGGGCGTGGACCAGGCGAAGGTCGTCGCGGACATGGAGGCGATCCGCGATCACGACCTCGCGACCACCGGCTACTGGATCGACCGGCCGTACGCGAGCGCGGTCAACTCGTTCCCCTTCGAGCCGGCCGACTACGACGACCCCGCGGCCATGATCGCCCGGGGGCACGCGCTCGGGCTCCGGATGGCCCTGTGGCACACGCCGTACGCGGACCCGTCCGATCCGGACTCGAAGCCCCTGTACGATTCGGCGAAGGAGAAGGGCTACTTCCCGCCGGTCATGGCCACGGCGTTCGCGAAGTGGGGGCCGCCGCTCGACTACACCAACCCGGCCGCGGTCGCGTGGTGGCAGTCCCTGCTGGAACGGTACACGGACATGGGCATCGAGGGCTGGAAGCTCGACTACGCGGAGGAGGTCCAGCTCGGCGTGCTCGGGCAGCGCACGCCGTGGCTGTTCCACGACGGCAGCGACGAGCGCACGATGCACCACCGCTACCAGGAGCTGTACCACCGGACCTACGCCGAGACCCTGCCCGCGGACGGCGGCTTCCTGCTCTGCCGGACCGGGCTGTTCGGCGACCAGGCGAACGGCGTGATCGTGTGGCCGGGCGACCTCGACGCGTCCTTCCACCGGCATGGCGACGAGGTGATCCGCGACGGCGTGCCGAAGAAGGCGGTCGGCGGCCTGCCGGCGTCCATGGTCGTGGGCCTCTCGCTCGGGCCGTCCGGGTTCCCGTTCTACGGGGCGGACACGGGGGGGTACATCGACCTCGCGGGGCCCCCGGACAAGGAGCTGTTCACGCGCTGGTTCGAGCAGACCGCGCTGTCGTCCGTCATGCAGGTGGGTAACGGCGAGAGCACCGTCCCGTGGGAGCTGGGCGGCCCGGACGGGTACGACGAGGAGATGCTCGGATGGTACCGGGCCTACGCGCGCCTGCACCTGCGCCTCTTCCCGCTCGAATGGACGCTCGCGACGCGGCTCCTGTCGGACGGCCGCCCGATCCAGCGCCCGTTCGGACTCCAGGCGCCCGAGGCCGGCAGCCACCCCTGGGACCAGTACTTCTTCGGCGACGACCTGCTCGTCGCCCCGGTCACGGAGCGCGGCAGCCGCAAGCGCACCGTCGTGTTCCCGGCGGGCGACTGGATCGACTGGTGGAACGGCGAGGTCGTGACCGGGCCCGCGACGCTCGAGAGGGACGCGCCGCTGCACGTCCTGCCGCTGTTCCTGCGCGCGGGGGGGATCGTGCCGATGCTGAGGCCCACGATCGACGCCATCGCGCCGACGACCGAGCCGGCCCGCGTTGACAGCTACGCGACCTCGCCCGGCGTGCTGCACGTCCGGGTCGCCCCGGGGCTCGCGTCCTCGTTCCGCGTCCATGACGGCACGGAGGTCGGCCAGGAGGCGACCGCGACCGGCTGGACCCTCTCGTACCCCTCCGGCCAGGAGTTCGTCGAAGGCGCGGAGTTCGAGCTGTCGCCCGTGGCCGCGCGTCCGGTCGCGGTCGCGATGGACGGCGCGCCGCTCGCCGAGCTTGCGGGCGTGCCCGCGCTTCCGATCGGGCTCGACCCCCCCGCGGCGCTCCCGTCCCCGGGCTGGTCCTGGGACCCCGCGCGGGGCGGCGTGCTCCGGGTGCGCGTGCCCGCGGGGACGCACTCGATCCTCGCCACGCGATGACGTCCCGAGCTACGCGATGAGGTCCGGCGGGGCCTCGGGCGGGGCGCCGACCCCGGCCCGCCGCATGACGTCGTTCTCCGCGTCCGGCTCCGGGTCCGCCCGCGCCAGGAACGCGGCGAGGTCCCGGTCGTCGGTCCGGATGTGGTGGACGAGCAGGGCGAGCCAGAAGGCGATCCTCCTCCGCATGTCCGCCCCGGAGGCGTCCGCCGGGCCCGCTTCGATGAGCCGCGCCAGGCTGTCGCGGAACCGCTCGTGCCTGGCCGCGTGTCCGCGCAGGGCCGGGCTGCCGAGGAGCGTCATCACCGCCTCCTCGGCCTCGAAGTGGAACTGCACGTACGACGCGAGGTACGGCAGGACCTTCGCGCGGATCTCGTGGATGTCCGCCCTCCCGCCGTCGGTCAGGATCGCCTTTGCGACCCCGAACAGCGCCAGGTGCTGCGCGTCGATCGCGGGGACCCCGGTCTCGACCTCGCGCGGGAACTGCCAGGCGTGCCCCGGGACCGTCTCGTCCGACGGCAGGACCGCCAGCAGCGCACCCGCCGAAAGCGGCCCGGTCGGGCTTCGGCCGCTCACGCCGAGCCGGTCCGCGAGGTCCTCGAACCGGCGCAGCTCGGAGCCGCTCTGCGACTCGACGTCGCGGAGGAACGCCACTTCCGTCGGGTCCGCGGCGCGTTCCAGCCGCTCGTCCCAGAACGTCGCGATCCGGCGCCGCGCGGCCACCGCGGCCTTCAACACCCCCCGGATTCCGCGCCCGCCCCGCCTCGCCGCCGCGGTGCCCTGGAGGTCCGAGACCAGGCGCGAGAACGCGGGATCGTGGTCGCGACGCCTGAGCGTCTCCGTGAGCGACGCCGGCGCGGGCGCGTCGAGGACCGACGCGTAGCGGCCCTTGAGCGTCGAGACGAGCGAGCGCTCGTGCTCGGCGAGCTTGATCAGGAGCTTCGTGGCCAGCACGTCCGTCTCGACCGCGGCGGCAGCGCGCAGCGCCTCGCGGTTGGCCTCGAGGATCGTCACGGCTTCGGCGAGCCGCACGTGCAGCACGTCCCCGGGCCTGCGCGAGGTCCGCAGGGATCGCGTCGTGCGGGGCGGGGCCGCGATCCGTTCGGCGGGGGAGACTCGCGGCCGCGCCGTCCAGCTCTCGGCCTCCGGCGACAGGCGCGCCAACACGTCGTTCGCGGTCGCGGGCCGCCGCGCGGGATCGATCGCGAGCAGCTCGTCGACCAGCCCCTGGAGCGCCGCGGACGCGTCCGTCTCCGGGTGGACCTCCGCGACCCGGGGCGCCGGCCGCGTGAGCTTGCCGATCATGAGCTGCATCGTGGACGAGTGGTCGTGCGGGAGCAGCCCGGTCAGCGTCTCGAACAGGAGCACCCCGACGGAGTAGAGGTCGCTCCGCCCGTCCACCGTCTCGTCGCGGCACTGCTCCGGGCTCATGTAGGCGGGAGTGCCCACGATCAGCCCGCGGCTCGTGATCCTCGCGTCCGCCGCGTTGTCGGCGCGCGCGATCCCGAAGTCGACCAGCTTCACGAAGTCGCGACCGTCCGGCCCGGTCGACACGAGCACGTTCGCGGGTTTCACGTCGCGGTGCACGATGCCGGCCTCGTGGACCTCGGCCAGGGACCGCAGGAGCTGAACGGCGATGTGGGCGGCCCGGCCGGGCGCCATCGGGGCCTCGCCGGCGGCCACCAGCGCCGCGAGCGATCGCCCCTCCACCAGCTCCATCGCCAGGAAGCGCTCGCCGTCCGCCGTCTCCCCCCCGTCCAGGACCCGGACCGTGTGCGGGCTCCTGAGGCGGCCGGTGATCCGCGTCTCGCGATGGAAACGCTTCTCGTCGACCTCGTCGCCGGGCCGCAGGACCTTCAGCGCGACCACGCGGTCGGTGCGGAGGTCCACTGCGCGATAGACGACAGACGCCCCCCCCTCCGCGACCGGCTCGAGCAGGACGTAGCGATCCCCGAACCGGCGGCCGAGGACGTCGGACGGGTACGCTACGTGCCAGGTCGTCGCGCCGTCGGCCGGGCAGCGCCCGGTCCCCTCGGCGTGCCTTGCGTTGCAGGTGGTGCAGTAGCGCACTGCGGGCTCCCCCGACGCACGCGGGAACTGTCGCCCGACCCGGCCCGGGATTCAACGGGACCCGGGTCAAGCCGGCGTCATCCAAGCGGATGTGGGGCGTGATCCGGTCCTTGACGCGCGGTCGCGCCCTGGCCTACCGTTCGCGCCATGGACTCGCCGCGAATCCGCGTGCTCCCGCAGCACCTCGTCAACCAGATCGCCGCGGGCGAGGTGGTCGAGAACGCCGCCTCGGTCGTCAAGGAGCTGGTCGAGAACGCGATCGACGCGGGCGCGGCCCGGGTGACGGTCGAGGCGGAACGCGGCGGGCTGGACCTCGTCCGGGTGACGGACGACGGCTGCGGGATGACGCCGGACGAGGCGATCCTCGCCATCGAGCGCCACGCGACCAGCAAGATCGCGTCCGCGGAGGACCTCGCCGCCATCCGCACGCTCGGGTTCCGCGGCGAGGCCCTGCCCTCGATCGCGTCGGTCGCGACCTTCGAGATGGCCACCCGCACCCGCGACGCGGACGCGGGCACGCGCGTCTCGGCCGCGGGCGGCACGGTCCGGAGCGAGCCGGCCGCCTGCCCCCCGGGCACCTCGATATCGGTCCGCGACCTGTTCCGGGACGTGCCGGCCCGGCTGAAGTTCCAGAAGGGCGAGCGGACCCAGTCCGCGGCGATCCGCGACGTGCTCGACCGCATCGCGCTCGCGAACCCCCGCGTTCACATGTCGCTGATCTCGAACGGCCGGCGCGCGGTGGAGCACCTCCCGTGCGAGCGGCTCGCGGACCGGGTCGCGGTCGTGTTCGGCCGGGAGGCGAGCGGCGAGACGGCGGACGTCGCGGGCGGTCGCGACGGCGTGCGGGTGACCGGCGTGCTCGGCGAGCCGTCGCGCGCGAAGCCCGACCCGTCCCGCGTGGTCCTGCTGGTCAACGGCCGCCCCGTGTTCGACCTCGCGATCCGGCGCGCCGTGGCGAGCGCGTACGGCGTGCTGCTGCCGCAGGGGTCCTGGCCGGTCGCGGTCGTCCGCGTGGACCTCGACCCGGCCGACGTGGACGTGAACGTGCACCCCCGCAAGTCGGAGGTCCGCTTCCGGTCGCCGCGCGAGGTCGCGGGGATCGTGTTCGGGGTGATCGCGGAGGCGGTCGCGTCCGCGCCGTGGTCCGCGTCCACCACGGTCGCCTCGCCGGCGCCCGCGGGGGGGGCGTCCGCGGAAGGCCGGATGGGGGGGGCATCCGCGGGAGGCCCGATCGACCCCGCCTGGACCGGCGCCCGCGAGGCGATCGCGCTCCCGTGGCCCGCGCCGGTCGAGGCCCCGCCGCCCCCCCTCCGCGACCACGACCTGTTCGCGACCCCGGTCGCGTCCCGGGGCCGCATGCGGTTCGCGGACCTGCGCTACGTCGGGCAGGTCGCGAACACCGTGCTCGTGTGCGAGGGCGACGGCGTGGTCGTCTTCGTGGACCAGCACGCGGCCCACGAGCGCGTCAACTACGAGCGCCTGTGGCGGGGGCTGTCGGGCGGCGGCATCGCGTCGGAGCCCCTGATGTTCCCCGAGGTCGTCCGCCTGCCGCCCGACGAGGCTGGCCGGGTGGAGGACGCGGTGCCCTCGCTCGCCCGCGCCGGGTTCGAGGTCGAGCCGTGGTCGGGCGACTCGGTCGCGGTCCGCGCCGTGCCCGCGGTTCTTCGCGGCCGCTCCGCCGCCGCGGTCGTGCGCGAGTGCCTCGCGGCCGCGTCCGACGGGTCCGAGGCGTCGGGGGATTCGCGGATCCGGAAGGTGGTCGCCACGGTCGCCTGCCACGCGTCCGTCCGGGCGGGCGACCCCCTCGACGAGCGCGAGGCGCGCGCGCTGCTCGCGTCCATGGACGGGATCGACCTCGCCGGCTACTGCCCGCACGGCCGCCAGTCGGTCGTGGTCCACCCGCTCCCGGCGGTGCTCCGGTGGTTCGGCCGATGACCGCTCCGCGTCCCCCGACGACTGCCCCGCGACTCCGCGTGATCTGCGTCATGGGGCCGACCGGAACGGGGAAGTCGGACCTCGCGGTCGCCGCGGCCCTGCGCCTGGGCGGCGAGGTGGTGAACGCGGACTCGATGCAGGTCTACCGCGGCCTCGCGATCGGCACGGCCGCGCCCGGCCCGGACCAGCTCGCCGCCGTCCCGCACCACCTGTTCGGCTGCCTGGACCCGGACGAGGAGCCCGACGCGGGCTGGTACGCGCGCACCGCCGCGGCCGCGATCCGCGACCTCGCCTCGCGCGGCCGGGTTCCGATCGTGGTCGGCGGCACGTTCTTCTGGATGCGCGCGCTGTTCTCGGGGCTCGACGACATCCCGGAAGTCCCGGCCGGTGTTCGCGATTCGGTCCGCGCCGACCTGGCCCGCGAGGGTCCCGCCGCCCTGCACGCGCGCCTCGCGGCGATCGACCCGGAGACCGCGTCGCGGCTTCGGCCGGGTGATTCGCAGAGGGTCTCGCGGGCGATCGAGGTCCTGCTCGCGACCGGGCGCCCGCTGTCGTCCTTCCAGCTCGGGGGAGGCCGGCCGGCGATCGACGCCGACGTGCTCCGGGTCGCGGTCGAGCTGCCGCGGGCCGCGCTGTACGCGCGGATCGAGGCGCGCGTGGACCGCATGATCGCGGCCGGGATCGAGGACGAGGTCCGCGCCGTGCTGGACGCGGGCCACTCCCCGGACTGCCGTCCGTTGCGGGCGTCGAGCCTCGCCCCGGTCGTCCGCCGCGTCCGCGGCGAGATCGGGGCGGCCGGGATGCGCGCGGCCGTGGCGCAATCGCACCGCACCTACGCGAAACGGCAGGAAACGTGGCTGCGCCGCGAGGAGGGCCTGGTCCGCGTGGACGCGCGCGACCCCGAGGGGGCGCTGGGTGTCATGGCGGCGCCGGTCAGCGGGGGAGGGTGAGGCTCGGGAACGGCTAGAACTCCAGCGTGGCGCGCATCTGGCGCTTCTTCTGGAACATCTTCTCCTGCCGCTCCTGCTCCTCCTTGCACACGATGCAGTAGGTGGTCTCGGGGCGCGCGGTCAGGCGCTTCTTGCCGATCGGGTTGCCGCAGCCCTCGCAGAGGTCGTACTCGCCCTCCTCGATGCGCTGCATTGCCTTCTCGATCTTGCGGAGCAGGAACTTCTCGCGGTCCCGCATCCGGTACTCGAACGACTGGTCGTACTCGGACGACGCCTGGTCGACCTCGTCCGGCGCGCGGACCTCCTGCTCCTCCTGCGAGGCGAGCGTGTCCCTCGCCTGATCGATCAGTGCCTTGCGCTTCTCGGCCAGCAGGCCCTTGAAGTGCTTGATCTCGCGTGCGGTCAGTCTCTTGACTTCCTCGTCGTGGCTCGCGGCTGCCATCGTTCGCTCCAAAAGACCGGCACCACTGCCGGCCGCGCCTCGATCCCCGTGGACCCCGGGTCACCGGGTGACGCCCATTATTGAATCGTGGGCAGGAGAAGTCAAGCCGCCATAACCGCAAGTGCCCGTTGCGGTTTCAGGCATCGCGAAACCCGTCCGCGGATGCGCCCGAAACGCCTCGGAGGTTGCGCCTGCCACCCCGGGGGTGGCAAGATCCGGCGGTTCGCGCGGAGAGGCGGATGGACAGCCTGGCGATCGCGGCGAGGGATCCGGTGGCGGCGCTGGCGGAACGCGGGAGACGCGGCCCGCTCGGGATCGCGTTCTCGTCGTCCGTCCCGCTCGAGGTGCTCGACGCGTTCGGTCTCGAGGCCGCGTGGCTGCCGGTGCTCCCGGCGGACTCGACGCCGCGCGCCGACGGGCTGATGCAGTCATTCACGTGTACCTACACGCGGGCCGCGGCCGATTTCGCCCTGGCCGCCTCGCTGCCGGTCGGCCTGGTCGCGCACGCGAGCGGTTGCGACGCGCAGACCGCGCTGCAGGGCATCCTGCTCGGGTCGCTGCCCATGGCGTCGCTGAAGCTGCCGATCGCGGTCGCCGGGCCGTCCGCGACCCGGCAGGCCCGCGGTGCGCTCCGCGAGATGATCGCGGCCGCCGCCGCCCTGCTCGGCCGGGACCCGGACACGGCCGTGCTCTCGGAGGCGTGCGCGCTGCGCGGGAAGGTGCGCGCCCGCGTGACCGAGGCGTTCGGCGAGGTCGCCGCCGGCCGCATGCCCGCGGTCCGGGCGTACGAGACGGCCCTGGCCGCGCAGGTGTTGGCCCCGGCGGCGTTCCTCGACGCGGCCGCGGCGCCGGCACCGGGTCCGGCAACGAGCCCGGAGGGCCGGGTGCGCGTGCTGCTGTCCGGGGCGCACGTCCCGTCGGTGCGGGCGATCGAGGGCATCGAGTCTGCCGGCGCCGCGGTCGTGCTGGACGACACCGAGACCGGGACCCGGGGGGCGAGCCGCCGCGTGCGGGCCGACGCGCCCGACATCCTCGACGCAATCGCGGACAGCCTGGTGGACGGGATGGTGCACGGGCCGGTGCGCGTGCTGCCCGGACGCGGGCGGATCGACCGCCTGATCGAGAACGCAAGCGACGCTGGGGTCGGGGCCGCGGTCCTGCTCCACCACCGGTGCTGCGACCCGCACGCGTTCGAGGCCCCGGCGCTGACGGACGCGCTCAGGGAGGCGGAGATCCCGTCGGTCCTCATCGAGATCGACCGCGACTCGTCCCTGTCCGCGCGGGACCTCGCTCGGGTGCAGGCCCTGGTCGAGTCGATCGCTTGACGCCGCGTCGCCGCGGCGCCCCGGAGGTCCGAAGGATGGGCTCGTCGAGACCGATCGAGACGACGAAGCGGCTGCCCAGGCTGATCCGCAACCAGGTGATCTGGTCGCGCATCGCGAAGCGGATCGGGCGGCCGGTCGCGTGGTGCACGTCGGGAGGGCCTGTCGAGCTTCTGCTCGCGTCCGGCATCGTCCCGTTCTACCCGGAGAACCACGCCGCGATCTGCTCGGCGCGCGGCATCGCGCAGGGTCTCGCCGAGAAGGCCGAGGAGGACCGCTTCTCGCACGACCTGTGCTCGTACTTCCGCATCGACTACGGGTCGTTCACGACCGGCCGGACCCCGCTCGGGGGTGTGCTCGCGCCCGACCTCGTCCTGGTGTCGAACAACATCTGCGGCACGGTCCAGAACTGGTTCCGCGTCGCGGCGGACCACTTCGACGTGCCGTTCCTGTTCCTGGACACGCCGTTCTCCGAGGAGCCGTGCACCGAGAACGACGTGGCCTACGCGCGCGACCAGCTCGTCCACATCGCGCGGGAATCCGCGCGCATCGCCGGGAGGACGTTCGACGAGAAGAGGCTTGTGCCCTGGGTGGAGCGGGCGCGCGACACGGTCGAGACCTGGAAGGAGGTCATGAAGACCGCGTCCGCGAAGCCGGCGCCGTTCACCTCGTTCGACGCGTTCGTCCACATGGCGCCGATCGTGTCGATGCGCGGCACGAGGCGCGCGCTCGCGTACTACCGGCGGCTGCTCGCGGAGCTGCGTGGCCGGGCGAAGGCGGGGATCGCCGCGGTGCCGAACGAGCGGGCCCGCGCGGTGTGGGACAACATCGCGATCTGGCCGGCTCACCGCGAACTGAAGAAGACGTTCAGGGACGCCGGCGTCGCGCTCGTCGCGGACACCTACACCGGCGCGTGGGGCGGGGTGCGGCTCGACCCGACCGACCCGCTGACCGGGCTCGCGCGGGCGTATTGCGACGTGCTGCTGAACCACGGAGTGAAGCGCCGCACGCAGGAACTGACCGGCCTCGTCCGCGAATACTCGGCGGACGGCTTCATCCTGCACTCGAACCGGTCCTGCAAGCGCTACTCGCTCGGCCAGTACGCGGTCCGCAACACGCTGTCCGAGGCGACCGGCGTGCCCGGGGTGATCGTCGAGGCGGACATGGCCGACCCCCGGAGCGTCTCGATTGACAGCATCCGGCAGCGCCTGACGCCGTTCTTCGAGATGATCGGGGCGCATTCATGAGCCGCGCGGTCGGACTGGACATCGGATCGTCCGCGACCAAGGCGGTGCTCGTCGAGGACGGCAGGCCGGTGCGGGCGGTCGTGCTCGCCTCGATGCCGGACATGCACGATGCCGCGGTCCGCGCGGTGGCCGAGGTCGGCGGCGACGGCGCGCCCGTGCTGACCACCGGGTACGGCCGCCTTCTGTACGAGCCGCGGTGCGGCGACGTCTCGGAGATCACGGCGCTCGCGGCCGGGATCGAGGCGGTGCTGCCGGGGACCGCGACCGTCATCGATATCGGAGGGCAGGACTCCAAGGCGGTGCGCGTGCGTGCGGGCAGGGTCGCGGACTTCGCGATGAACGACCGCTGCGCCGCCGGGACCGGGCGCTTCCTCGAGGCGATGAGCCGCGTGCTGAACGTGCCGCTCCCGGAGTTCGACAGCGTGCTGGCCTCGTCGCCCGCCGCGGTGCCCCTGAGCAGCACGTGCACCGTGTTCGCCGAGACCGAGGTCGTGGGCCTCCTGTCCCGCAAGACGCCGGTCGGCAGCGTGCTCGCGGGCCTGTTCGCATCCGTGGCAGGTCGCGTGGCCGGGCTCGCGCGGCAGGTCGGCCCGGCCGCGCCGATCGCCGCGACAGGCGGCACGATGCGCTGCCGATCCATGGTCGCTGCCCTGTCCGCCGCGCTCGGCGCGCCGCTCGTCGTGCCGCCCGACCCCCAGGTCGTGACCGCGCTGGGCGCGGCCATCCTTTGCGAACGGCGCAGCCGCGCCTGAACGGAGAGACCTTGCGGATTCCCGCGACCTTCCTGGCGATCCTGGCCCTCGGGTGCTCCGGCGGGCCGAGCCTCGTCGACCGGAGCCGCGACGTGCCGGGCGGCGGGCGCGCCGACCTCCCGGGCTGGGACCCTGCCCCGCTCGACGCCGATGCGCCGACCGCTCCCGAGCCGGACCCGGCCGCCGGCCCCGGACCGGACGCGCCCGAACCCGAGCCCGAGTCCCGGCCCGACGTACCCGAGCCCGACGTACCCGAGATCCCCGAAACGGCCGAGCCCGAACCCGACGTGCCCGAGCCCGAGCCCGAGCCCGAACCCGAGCCGGAACACGACGAGCCCGTGCCCGAACCCGAGCCCGTCCCCGATGTGCCCGACCCCGACCCCGAGCCCGACGTGCCCGAGGTGCCCGACGCATCCTCCTGGCCCGACGTCGAGTACGTCGGCATCTACGCAGGCCTGGAATCAGCGACCGGCCAGTCGCTCGTCTACGCGCTGTGCCACCTGGTCAAGGACTCGTACAACGGCATCTCGTACGACGCCGCGGGCGACCTGATCATGAGCGCGATCGATTCCTACGGCGGCCAGGTCGAGGAGATCTACACGGGCGATCTCGTCCCCAAGGGGAAGGGCCTGAACGTGGAGCACTCCTGGCCCCAGAGCAAGGGCGCGACCGGGGAGGCGAAGGCGGACATGTTCCACCTGTTCCCGGCCTGGCCGAACTACAACAGCGCGCGCGGCAACATCCCGTACGGCGTGGTGGTCTGGCCGAACTGGCCGTCGTCCTCGTTCCCGTCCGGCGGGTGCGACGACCACTTCCCGGGGCACCCGGAGGGCTGCGACAGCGTCCGTGGCGAGGACGCGCACGGCATCGACGTGTTCGAGCCGCGCGACGCGTCCAAGGGCAACGTCGCCCGCGCGATCCTGTACTTTTCGGTCCGCTACGGCACGGGCTGCAAGGCCAAGCCGCTGTCGGTGTTCGATCCCGCGCACCCCGTCGTGACCGAGGAGATCCTCAAGGACTGGAACCGCTCGGACCCGCCGGACGACCGCGAGCGCGACCGCAACGACCGGATCGAGGAAGTCCAGAACGTGAGGAACCCGTTCATCGATCACCCCGAGTTCATCGATCGCATCTCCTTCCAGTAGAGCGTTTCCCGTACCCGAGCCCGAGGCCGTACCCCCTCCGGACTCCCGAACAGCCGGTGACGACTCGGGTCCATTGCCCGGATCCGCATTCGCCGGGGAAGGCCCATGTCCCGGATCCCAGGTCCTTGATCGTCGGGCGCGATAGGTAGGTTGCACCCCCGAAGTCCGCGTAGAATGCGGAACTAGCGACAGCAAGAGGTCCGCCAGGACCTCACCCGGAGGGTGCTTTGCCGAAGGTAGCACAAGGCGT
>Ga0194127_10001708_pt1 | contig 31607 bp, 29 predicted proteins | sample TA2KigC100mmetaG_FD_148624 | JGI IMG/M metagenome (GOLD analysis project Ga0194127, IMG submission 148624) | Freshwater microbial communities from Lake Tanganyika, Tanzania - TA2015036 Kigoma Deep Cast 100m | ecosystem: Environmental > Aquatic > Freshwater > Lake | place: Tanzania: Lake...
TAACCTCTTCCCTTAACCTTCCAGCACCGGGCAGGTGTCAGTCCCTATACATCGTCTGAATTGACTTAGCAGAGACATGTGTTTTTGTTAAACAGTCGCTTGGGCCATTTCACTGCGACCTCTTTAAGCTTGATTTGTTCGATCTCACCTAATTGAGGTACCCCTTCTCGCTAACTTACGGGGTTAATTTGCCGAGTTCCTTAACCACGGCTCACTCGAGCGCCTTAGAATACTCATCCCATCTACCTGTGTCGGTTTACGGTACGGACTGATAGAAATTTTCCATACGAAGTTTTTCTTGGCAGCATGCTTAAGATCAGTTTATGTCCAAAGGACTCCCGTTTGCATCTCGATGTAATGAGTATGCGGATTTGCCAACACACCCCATCTACATGCTTAGACCACCTAATCCATCAGGTGGCTAATCTTTCACTTCTGCGTCACTCCTTATGGTCAAACAATTTATACCAAGTACAGGAATTTTTGCCTGTTTTCCATCGCCTACGCCTTTCAGCCTCGGCTTAGGTTCCGACTAACCCTGAGATGACTAACATTGCTCAGGAAACCTTAGATTTTCGGCGTGAAGATTTTTCATCTTCATTATCGTTACTAATGCCTACATTTGCGTTTCTATACGCTCCAATATTACTCACGTAATACCTTTGATGCTGTATAGAATGCTCCTCTACCATACCAATAAATTGGAATCCATAACTTCGGCAAGTAGTTTAAGTCCCGAGTATTGTCGACGCCAAGTCGCTTGACTAGTGAGCTATTACGCACTCTTTAAATGAATGGCTGCTTCTAAGCCAACATCCTAGTTGTCTGAGCAACTTAACATCCTTTCTCTGTTAACTACTATTTGGGGGCCTTAGTTGATGGTCTGGGTTATTTCCCTTTTGGCAACGAAGCTTATCCCCCGCTGCCTGACTGCCGAGAAACATATGACCGGAATTCGGAGTTTGTCTGGGTTTGGTACCGTTGTGACAGCCCTAGCCCAATCAGTGCTCTACCTCCGGCATACTTATGCTCGACGCTAGCCCTAAAGCTATTTCGAGGAGTACGAGCTATCACCGAGTTTGATTGGTCTTTCGCTCCTACCCTTACCTCATCCAAGCGGTTTTCAACCCACATTAGTTCGGACCTCCATGAGGTTTTACCCTCACTTCATCCTGGACAAGGGTAGATCACCCGGTTTCGCGTCTAGCGCTTGTTACTAAATCGCCCTATTCAGACTCGCTTTCGCTACGGCTTCCCCCGTAACGGGGTTAACCTTGCAACAAACGACTAACTCGTAGGCTCATTATCCAGAAGGCACGCTGTCATCCCGATAAATCGGGACTCCAACTGCTTGTAAGCATACGGTTTCAGGTACTATTTCACTCTCCTGTTAGGAGTTCTTTTCACCTTTCCCTCACGGTACTTATACACTATCGGTCACAAAGGAGTATTTAGCCTTAGCAGATGGTTCTGCTAGATTCACACAGACTTCCACTTACTCCGTGTTACTTGGGAATGCTGTCCAGAAAGTTATATTGTTTTCACTTACGGGACTATCACCCTTTATAGTTGAACTTTCCAGAACATTCAGATAACAATATATTTTTTGACTTTCTGACTTATTCGTAATTCAGTCTGAAAGCATCCCACAACACCGTCAACACAACGGTTACGTCCTTATTCATATTGAACGGTTTAGGCTATTTCCTTTTCGCTCGCCACTACTTAGGAAATCACTTTTGTTTTATCATCCACCAGGTACTGAGATGTTTCACTTCCCTGGGTTAGCTCTTCTCATCCTATGGATTCAGATGAGAGTTTCTCGACATTACTCGAGAAGGGTTGCCCCATTCGGAAATCCACGGGTATTAGGTTGTTTCCACCTTACCGTGGCGTATCGCCGGTAGCCGCGTCCTTCATCGCCTCTTTGTGCCAAGGCATCCACCGTATGCACTTAGTAACTTAACCAAAATCTTTTTATTACAAGATAGATGTTTAATTTTTTAATGGACTCAGTAAAAATTATTAAAAAATAATTTTTTACTCTTTCAATCTTTCAAAGAACAATACTACATAAATTAATAATAAATTGTGGAGCTAATCGGGATCGAACCGATAACCTCCGCCTTGCAAGGGCGGCGCTCTCCCAATTGAGCTATAGCCCCAGAATTTCTTCTGGGTGATTCGCTTATAACCACGCCACCTAAATAGTGGGCCTGAGTAGAATTGAACTACTGACCTCACGCTTATCAGGCGTGCGCTCTAACCATCTGAGCTACAGGCCCGTGAATATCACAGCAGCCTTAGCTGCTCAGAAAATAAAAAGAGTGAGTAACTGAATTAATTAGTAATAAGATTACTCTTTAGAAAGGAGGTGATCCAGCCGCACCTTCCGGTACGGCTACCTTGTTACGACTTAGCCCCAGTCACCGGTTTTACCTTAGGCAGCTCTCCCCTTGCGGTTGAGTCACTGACTTCGGGTACCCCCGGCTTCCATGGCTTGACGGGCGGTGTGTACAAGGCCCGGGAACGTATTCACCGCGCCGTGCTGATGCGCGATTACTAGCAATTCCAGCTTCATGGAGTCGGGTTGCAGACTCCAATCCGAACTGAGGATGCTTTTTAGGGATTGGCTCCACCTTGCGGTTTAGCTACCCGTTGTAGCATCCATTGTAGCACGTGTGTAGCCCTAGACGTAAGGGCCATGCTGACTTGACGTCATCCCCACCTTCCTCACTACTTGCGTAGGCAGTCCCATTAGAGTGCCCAGCATAACCTGATGGCAACTAATGGTAGGGGTTGCGCTCGTTGCGAGACTTAACCCAACACCTCACGGCACGAGCTGACGACAGCCATGCAGCACCTGTACAAGCGCCATTGCTGGAGGGGTACTTTCATACCCTGTCGCTTGCTTTTCAAGCCTAGGTAAGGTTCTTCGCGTTGCATCGAATTAAACCACATGCTCCACTGCTTGTGCGGGCCCCCGTCAATTCCTTTGAGTTTCAACCTTGCGATCGTACTCCCCAGGTGGAATACTTAATGCGTTAGCTGCGACACTGGAAACTAATGTATCCAACATCTAGTATTCATCGTTTACAGCGTGGACTACCAGGGTATCTAATCCTGTTTGCTCCCCACGCTTTCGCGCCTCAGCGTCAGTTACGGACCAAGTAGCCGCCTTCGCCACTGGTGTTCTTCCAGATATCTACGTATTTCACCACTACACCTGGAATTCCGCTACTCTCTTCCGAACTCAAGATTTGCAGTATCAAAGGCAGTTCTACAGTTAAGCTGTAGGATTTCACCCCTGACTTACAAATCCGCCTACGCGCCCTTTACACCCAGTAAATCCGGACAACGCTTGCCCCCTACGTATTACCGCGGCTGCTGGCACGTAGTTAGCCGGGGCTTCTTCTAAAGGTACAGTCAAGTTTCGATGCTATCGAAATTTTTCGTCCCTTTCAAAAGGAGTTTACAACCTTACGGCATTCATCCTCCACGCGGCGTTGCTGGGTCAGACTTGCGTCCATTGCCCAATATTCCTCACTGCTGCCTCCCGTAGGAGTCTGGACCGTGTCTCAGTTCCAGTGTGGCTGATCATCCTCTAAGACCAGCTACCGATCGATGCCTTGGTAGGCTTTTATTCTACCAACTAGCTAATCGGATGCAAGCTCATCTATAGGCGCCTCAAGGGCTTTAACAACATCACCATGCGGTGCCGCTGCATTATACGGTATTAACACCGCTTTCGCGGGGATATTCCGTACCCATAGGTAGATTACTTACATATTACTCACCCTTTCGCCACTTTACTAGGAATATTGCTATCCCTTTCTCGTAGACTTGCATGTGTTAAGCACGCCGCCAGCGTTCGTCCTGAGCCAGGATCAAACTCTCCGTTGTAAATTTTTGTAAGCTTATGTAATCTCAAAGTTAATTACTAAAGAATTCTTTAGTCACTCACTCTGTCAAAGAACAAAATGTGGATATAAAATTTACTACAGAATTACTGTCTTGTCAAGTTCTGTAGATAAATTAACAATATATTCTTGATTTATTAAAAATTATCATTGCATAGAAAAGAACAGACTTAAAGTTAAAGAAAAAATTTGTTCAAAGCAAATTATTTATAAAATAATTAATACATTTTTTCATTAAATATGATCTTAAGCTAGAAAAAGCATAATTCAATCTTTTGAACATTTTTAGATTCCACAGTGATTATCAAAAATATGTTATGAAAATATTTAGTACAATTATCTATTTTCTTGACAAAGAATTCATAGTCAATTATATTTTATTGTATGCTTTCATAAATAATATTTTTGAAGGCATTGTTAGCCCAGTGTCTCCCCCCAACACTGGGCTTTTTACTGAATTATTTCAGAGGAAAATATGGGAAAACTAAAAAGAATTCAAAAAGAGGTGGCTAAGTCTAGTGTATCACCTTTTAAAAATTATTGGTCGACAAATAATTACTTTATTTTATTAATCGGTATTTTAACTATAATGTTTGGTTATTTCTTAATGGGGCAAGGGAATTGGGATAGCATTAGTTCGTTATCAATCTCACCAATGATTTTAGTTGTCGCCTATATAATTATAGTTCCTTTATCAATATTCCATAAAAAAAATTTACATAAAGATAAAAATGTTTCTAGCTAAAGTTGTAGGTACTATTGTTTCGACTCAAAAGAATAAATTCTTGGTTAGTCATAAACTTTTATTAACTCACCCTATTGATTTGTGTGGAGAATTAATTGGGAACAAAGACATAATTTCATTAGATCTATCTGATGCTGGTATTGGAGATACAGTAATTGTTGTCCAAGAAGGAGATGCTGTACAACAAATTCTAGGGCATAAAAATGCTCCAGTTCATACAATGATAATAGGAATTGTTGACAATATAGAATTCACTGATATAAATTAAATTTATACATGTGACATTAGACTATCTTAACAGATTAACCTACATTAAACTACTTCTAAGTGTAGAAGGAATTGGACCCCTCAAGATATTTTCAATAATTTCAAAAGTTAAAAACTTTGAAAATGTATTTTCTTCCAACAAATCAAATTTAAAAAATGTTGAAGGAATAAATGATCTATTAGCAAACCGCATTCTATCAGTTCAAAAAGATTTCGATTCAATGAAAGCAAAAGTTGAATATGAAATCAAAATTCTTCAGTCACATAAAGCCAGAATTATTTCATTTTGGGATGAAGATTATCCGGAGTTGCTAAAAAAAATCTACTTTCCTCCAATATTGATTTATTTAATTGGCAGAATCAAAGAATTTGAAAATACAATTGCGATAGTTGGGACAAGGAATCCATCAAATTATGGAAAACTCCAAGCAGAACGATTTTCTTTTGAACTTGCTAAATCTGGAATTACTATCGTTAGTGGATTAGCTCGAGGCATTGATTCAATCGCACATCAAGCAGCACTAAAAGCTAATGGAAATACCATAGCAATAATTGGCTCCGGTCTAGATGTCATATACCCCCCTGAAAACAAAAAATTATTTAACGAAATTTCTGAATCTGGATTAATTATTTCTGAATACCCTTTAGGCACAAAGCCAGATGCACAAAATTTTCCGAGAAGAAATAGAATTATCTCTGGGATTTCAAAAGGAACATTAATTATAGAAACTCAAATGAATGGCGGTGCAATGCAAACTGCCGCATATGCACTAGATCAAAACCGAGAAGTTTTTGCATTACCAGGAAATGCTAATTCGAAGCAAAGCGACGGACCTAATTCGTTAATTCAACGAAGTGAAGCAAAACTAGTTATTAATCCATCTGATATTTTATCAGAGCTAAATTTATTAAATAATGAAAAAAATGTTTGTTCAAACAAAACTATTCATTCAGATTTAAATATTTTTGAAGATAAGATATACAATCAACTTAATTATGAACCAATACATATTGATGATTTGGCGAGTCAAATGAATATGGCAATCTCAGATTGTCTCGTTAACTTATTAACTCTTGAGTTTAAAGGTTTAGTGAGGCAATTGCCTGGAAAAATGTTTATAAAGAATTGAATCAATACTTTTTTAGATGCTTCCATAAGGTTTTTAATCTTTCCGTGATGTTTTTTTCATTTCCATTGTCACTAGGGAAATAATATTGTTTCTTTTTCAACTCAGTTGGCAAATAATTTTCTTCAATAAAATTTTTCTCATAATTATGAGGGTATTTATATTCCTTACTGTAGCCAATATCTTTCATCAATTTTGTAGGTGCATTTCTAAGATGTAATGGGACTGAATAATTAGGTAAATTATTTACATCATGAAGTGCATTATCTATTGCATTGTAAGAAGAATTACTTTTTGGGCATGAGGCTAAATATGTTGCACACTGAGATAAGATTATTCTTGCCTCAGGCATTCCGATTTTTTCAACAGAACTATAAGCAGCTTCAGCAAGGACTAATGCATTTGGCGTTGCGTTGCCAATATCTTCGGCTGCAAGAACAACCATTCTTCTAGCGATAAATAATGGGTCTTCTCCCCCGTTTAGCATTCTTGCAAGCCAGTATACTGCTGCATCTGGATCAGAACCTCTAATACTTTTTATGAAAGCAGAAATTAAATTGTAATGCTCTTCTCCAGTTTTATCAAATAAATTATTTTTTTTCTGAATAATATTTTCTAAAATATCCTTAGATATAACAATTTCATTTTTTTCAATCTCTTGAAAAATTGCTGCTTCAAAAATATTCAACATAATCCGAGCATCACCACCCGCTAGATAGAATAAAAAATCAGTGTCTATAGAATTAATATTCAAAGAGGATACCAACTCATCGGTATTGAGAACATGTTGTAAAATATTATTCAAATCTTTTATCGAAAGTGGTTCTAGAATAAAGATTCTCAATCTAGATCTTAAAGCTGGAATAATTTCAAAAGAAGGATTTTCGGTTGTAGCTCCGATTAAAATGATTTCACCTTTTTCAACTGATGAAAGAAGAGCATCTTGCTGAGATTTATTATACCGATGAATTTCATCGATAAACAAAATTGTAGATTTATCATGTAATAGATTTTCTTGCGCAACTCTAATAACTTCCCTCAATTCGCGAACACCAGATGATACTGCATTTAATTGAATAAATTCCGAATTAGTGCTATGATAAATTATTTTTGCAATCGTGGTTTTACCAGTTCCAGGCGGGCCCCACAAAATAAATGAACTGAGAGAGGATTTCTCAATCATAGTTTTTAATGGTTTCCCTTCTCCAAATAAATGAGTTTGACCATGGAATTCATTTAAGGACATCGGTCTCATTCTTTCTGCAAGGGGTTTAAGGGGAGTAACTATTTTATTTCCTAATTTATATTTATTCATTTTTCTTCAACTTTTAGAACTTCTTCACCCGTTTTTAGCATATTGTATCTTTCTCGAGCAACTCTTTCAATTTTTTCTTTGCTAACTTTTAACGAATCTATTTCACTTTCTAATTGATTTAATTTATTAGATGCATCTTTAATCTGTTGCTCAAGGATTCTAATTTCACTCTTTAGATCTAAAAATTTGAGAATGCCGCTCTCATTAAAAAGCAAAAATGAAATGACAATCAAAATGACCAAGAAAAAAACAAACCGAATAACAAAATTTTTATTTAACGAAGACATTAAAGAGAGAGTTTGATTATTTGATCTATTAATTCTTCAAATGTAATTCCTGCAGCAGCAGCCATTTTAGGAACTAAACTTAAGTTTGTCATCCCAGGCAATGTATTTACTTCCAAACAATAGGATTGAAAATCTTCTGTTAACCTAAAATCAATTCTTGCATATGTATCGCACCCAATAGAATTAAATGCGAGCAAAGCTTGCTGTTGTAAATGTTTTGCTATATTTTCTGGAATAGCAGCCGGTACTTGATATTCACTCATCCCACTTGTGTATTTATGTTCGTAATCATAAAATCCGTTCTTCGGTTTTATTTCTAATACTGGCAATGACCTATTACCAAGTACTGCAACAGTCAATTCCCTCCCCGGAATATATTCTTCAACTAATGCCAAATTAGAAAAATGCAACGACAATTTTATTGCTTCAATTAAATCATTTTCATTATTACAAATTGTAAGGCCAATTGTTGAGCCCTGATCATTAGGTTTGATTACACAAGGATACCCAAAAAATTTTTTAATTTTTTGATCGATTAACATATAATCATTTTCAGTATTAGTAACAACAAACCATTTAGGAGTGTTAACGTTAAAATGCTGAAACATTATTTTAGCCATAAACTTGTTCATAGATAGTGCGCTTGCCAATACTTTTGAACCAGTATATTTAATTCCCCGCATTTCTAATAACGATTGAAGCATACCATCTTCACCCCACTTTCCATGTATCCCAATAAATGCAACATCCACATTATCAAATAATTTAGAATTAATTGCTTCAATCTGGTTTTTATTGGACATTTCACAATAATCTTTTTTATCAAAAAATAAATCAACATTTTCCGGCTGATTCAAGCCGTAGGCTGGATCAATTATTCTTACAGAATAATTTAATTTTTGGAGCGTTGAATAAACAGATTTACAAGTTGATTTGGAAACTTCTCTTTCGGGGGAAGTACCGCCTACTAATAAAGCAACATTGATATTTTTATTTTCCATAATAAATTAAGTGTTTTTAATCCATTCTATTTCGTTCATCTATTTTTACATTATAAACATCTTCTGCAATTGCATAAAGTTGTTTTAACTTGTTTAATGGAATAGCTTTTTCTCGTCCTAATGTCCTAGCTATATAAATAGTATGTGCGGCATGTTCTAGCTTTTCCATTCTGAAATACGCTCCTTTTATTGTCTTGCCGAAAGTAACAGCTCCATGATTTTCTAGCAACAACGCCCAAGAATAATCAATGTAGGGCAGTATCGAATCTGTTACTTCATTTGTAGAAGGAGTGCCATATTTACATAATGGAACTTTACCTAATGCAATAACAACTTCGGGGAAAATTGGGCGCGATAGACTTTCGCCAATTGCAGCAAAAGCTGTAGAATAAATTGGATGACAATGAAATACAGAGTTAATATCTGATCTTTTATTATATGCCAATAAATGTATTTTGGCTTCCGTAGAAACTTTTCCTTCACCATAAAGAAGATTGCCTTCATAGTCAATTTCAAGCAAATCATTCTCGATAATTTCGCCTTTACATTTCCCGGAAGGCGTAATCAAAATTCTTTTTGCATCAATCCTACAAGACAAATTACCATCATAAGCAGATACAAATCCCTTTTCATAAACTTTATGACAGAATTCGGTTAATTCTTTTCTGAGTGACATTGTTTCTCGATCTCTTCAATTAAACGTAGATTAATTTGTGCTTGCTCTCCGGTAACTAGAGGAGTTTGATTTTTTAAAAACGATTTTTGAACTGAACGAATTAAAAATGAAAGTTTATTAGCACGCCTTACAAAAACTTTTCTTGCTTCTCCTTGCAAATCAATAAATAACTTTGTTGTAACATTTTTTTTAGAAAAGAAATTTTCAATATAGATTGAACCGTTATAACCGAGAATTTCAATTCTGTTGAATGCTTTTTTTGTATTATAAGAAACATTCAAGTATCCGTAACCGCCTTTCTCAAACCGAACAAGGGCATTAGCAAAATCTTCTACTTCGCTTTTATAAACAATATTATCCATAAATGCTTTAGATTCAATTATTTCTCCGCCAAAATATCTTAACATATCGATCATTTGCGCGCCTAAATCTCTTAGCACACCGCCGCCGCTTAATTCTTTTTTGAAGCGGAAATTATTTCCCGGGGATAAATCAATATTGTAAGAGGCAGACACAGAAACTATTTTACCAAGTAAATGCTTATCTACTAATTCTTTTGCTTTCATAACCAATGGATGAAATCTGTGATAGTGGTTCACTACAAAATAAACTCCATTTTTATTACACGTTTGAACCATTTCACTTGCCTGATTAGAATTCAAAGCAATTGGTCTTTCACATAGAATATGCTTACCGGCATTTGCTGCTTTAATTGTCTGCCAATGATGATCTGCATTTACACTTGAAATATAAACTGCATCAATATCACTTTTTAGAAATTCATCATAATTATCAAACGAATTGAGAGCACTGAATTTATAGGCAATCGCTTCAGCTCGCTTTTTATCATGACTATAAATACTTGTGAGTTTACTTCGTTTAATTGACTGAAGTGACGGTAAAAAGAAATTTTCTGCAAAATTACCACAGCCAGCAACACCCCACTTCAATTTTTTTGGCAATGCTGATTTAATCATAATTTTTCTTGGTGTTTTAAATATCATTTTAAAATCCCAATTTTTTCATTAACATTTTAATAGGTGCAGAATTTTGCATAATATAAAAATGAACTGCTGGCACTTTATTATTAAGTAGGTCTTCCACTTGTTTAAAAGTCCAATTTACTCCAATTTCAAGTGCGTGCTCTGGTTTTGCTGAATCAAGTTCTTGAACAAGTTCTGTTGGAACATCAATATAAAAATTCTTCGGCAAGCTATTAGCATGTTTTGAAGATGTAATTATTTTCAATCCGGGAATTATTGGAACTTCAATACCTTCAGATCTAGCTAATTTTAAATAATCGTAATAAAGTATATTATCATAAAACATTTGAGTAACAAGATAAGAAGCACCAGCTTGAACTTTTGCTTTCGTGTATTTGATATCCAATGCCAAGTTTGGAGATTCAAAATGTTTTTCTGGATAAGCGCTTGTTCCAATACAAAAATCCATTGGATATGCATCAAGTAATCCATCTTCAATATATTTCCCTTCATTCAAATCAGAGATCTGGTTAATAAGATCGATTCCGTATTCGTTAATACTTCTTCCATACTTTAAAGGTTTTTTGAATCCATTATCGTCACCTCTTATAGCAAGTACATTATCAATCCCTAAATAGTGAAGTTCAATTAAAAAGTCTTCACTTTCTTCTCTTGTAAAACCAGTACATAGAATATGAGGTACGGCATCAATATTATATTTATTTTGAATTAAGGCACAAATTCCAAGTGTTCCCGGGCGCTTCCTTTTCACTTTCATATTTACGCTGCCATCTTTTGTCTCTTCATAAATCATTTCAGCAGCATGACTTGTAATATCTATAAAAGGAGGATTGTATTTTACAATATCATCTAATACCGAAAGCAGTTCTTTTATATCACCGCCTCTTTTGGGTGGAATAATTTCAAAACTTAATAAGGTATCGGTCGCTTTTACTAAATGTTCTGTTACTTTCATTTTCTCTGATTATAAGTATAATGTAATTTAATATTTTGTATTGAAAACTTCTTTTTAATTAGGGATTAGTTTAAGAAAATTTACTGAATATTTTATAAACTCATCACTAATTAATGGTACTTTGATATACTCCCCTTTAAGCCACATTCCCGTCATATCGCTGTAATGGTCGCTCATAAAATGCCCTGATTGACCGTTTGGTAAAATGAAATTCAAATAATTCGGATCTCCAAAATCAAAAATATATCTCATTGATGGTCCAAGTTTATTTTCATATGGTTCTGAACGATATGGTTTTGTTTTATCCCTAGTTTCCTCAAATAATTCTTGAAATGTATACTCAGTATTAAAAATTGTAGTTCCGTCTCCGCCAATTTCATAAGGACCGCAGTTTATAAGTTTATCCAGTAAAGAATTAGCTCCAGAGAACATATGTTTGAAATAAATTTTATGAAAACTCCCCCACTGCCAATTAGCAATATCTTTGCCGGCTTTGTTTTCCAACTCAACTATTGCATCAACAAGGCTTTTTCTTATGATTTCATCTTTCGTTTCTAACCGAGGTGTTTCAACATTATCAAAAAACGTTGAAATATTTCCTTCTAAAAACTCATTAATAATTCGATAAGGAATGTTTGCCAGAAATACATATTCTTTCATTAATTCTTTACCAAGTTCATCTTGAAAAGTATTTTTTATTAAATGAAATAAAAAGTGAGTATAAATTGTAGGAACCTGGCTTTTTGAATTTAATTCAAAATTCCAGTTTTGAAGTAATCGTAATGAAACTTTCAAATTTTCATCATTGACTTTTGTCTTTTCGAATGCTTTCAAAATATGTGTGACTATTTTTTTTGCATAAGGTGAAACAAAATCTGTTTGATATCTTTTGAAATCATGAGTGCTATGTATTTTTTTAATTCCTAAAAGGTCATTAATTCTTTCGATTCTAGAAGATGGTTCCCAAACATTAGAGATATGATATTTAAAGGATTCTACCGTTTTGTTATTTGCTGATGCTATGAAATGCTGCGTTGGATTAAATAATTTTGGCATTTCTTCAAATGGAACAAATCCTTTCCAATCATAAAGATCAGTAGTTCCATCATAAACTAAAGTAGGACTCGCAGTAGAGCGAAGGGGCAATTTTGCAGCACAGACATATCCAATATTTCCCATTTCATCTGCGTAAACAAAATTTTGACCTGGAAGAGTAAAATGTTTTAAACCATCTTTAAAATCAATCCAATTTTTTGCTCGATTAACAGATTGAATAGCAAACAGCTCATCACTAAATTCCAATCCAGTCCATCTCATACTAATATTTGATTTAATCCTCCCAGCATCGGGATAAAGCAAGTTATAGGGATGAATTTCTGAAACAACTGGACCACGATGAGTTTTTACAATTTCAAAAATATAGTTCGCTGAATCTTTAACAGCAAATGAATCTTTTGTAATTGATAAATCTTTCCATTGATTATTAAATAAATATTTATTTCTGTTGTCATCAAATTTTTCGATGTAAAAATCTGAATCGTCTGCCATAACATTTGTTAATACCCAAGAAATATTTTGATTTTTACCAATCACAACTGCGGGTAAACCGGGAATTGTAAATCCATCAACATTCCACTCATTACTTCTGATTAAAACAAAAAACCATTTTCCCGGCAAAGTGAAAGCAAGGTGAGGATCATTAGCAATAATTGGTTTTCCTGAAATAGACTTCGAGCCGCCAACAACCCAATTGTTTGAACCAATATGTGTCCCTACAAATCCCGTAAACTCCCTGAACTTTCTATCCATCTCAATAAAGTCAGTTGATATTTCAGCAAAGGATTGGTAATTGCTTGGAATAATTGTAGGTGCATTCTGAGGATAGTCTGGTAAAAGTTCCTTTGCTCTTTCAACTCCAAGTTTCTGAATCAAATTAGCAAAAGCAATATCGGACCACCAAGATACATTCAACTCCCACCCCATCAATTTCCCAATAACTAAACTGTGTTCTGGTTTCCATTCATAAGGATCATAACCTAATACATCAAATTCAATTGGATTATTTCCTTTTGATTTTTTTATGAATTCATTCACACCTTTGGAGTACGCAACTAAGATTTTTTTTGACAGCGGATTCAACCGCTCATAAGTATCACTAACTTGTTTATAAATACCAATTGTTCTAAACATCTTATCGAACAAAACAGTTTTATTGCCAAATACTTCGCTTAATCTTCCTTCGCCAGCACGTCGAGCAAGATCCATTTGAAATAGTCTTTCTTGCGCATGGATAAATCCTAATGCAAAAGCTGCATCACTATCATTATTTGCGATAATCATCGGAACAGCATTTTCATCACGATACACCTTTACTTCTTCTTTTAATCCATCTACAAAATAATCAGCATTGTAATCAGGTAGTGATCTTCTTAATAAGAGGTAAGAAATCATAGTAATTGATATCAATAAAGTTACAAGTGTTACTGAGATTGCAACAGCAACTTTTTTCCATCTTTTCATTTTGGACCGTTAATTATTGAGTTTAAAATAATGAAATAATATTTGCTGAATAAAAAAATATTTGATAAATAAGAAATGGTATTTTGCAGTTCCATTTAATGAGGTGTTTATGAGTGAGTTTGCTTACTTATTTTTATTTGGTTTTATATTGATAATCGCACTTCTCCTACTTTTATTCAAAAAAATCTCAGGGATTTCTCGGTCAAATTTATCTGAGGAACTTAACCGCTTTGATAAATCATTTAGGGATGAATTTACTAGAAATCGGGATGAAATATCTAAATCGGCTAAATCCCAAAGAGAAGAACTTAGCAATGCGATTAAACTTTTTGGAGAGCAGCTTTATAATCAATTGAACAAATTAATTGAATCAAATGAACAAAAATTTGAAAAACTTCAAACTAGAGTTGAAAATAAACTACAAGAGCTACAAGATAAAAATGAAAAAAAATTAGAAGAAATGAGACACACGGTTGATGAAAAACTACAATCAACTTTGGAAAAAAGATTAGGTGAATCCTTTAAACTAGTTAGCGAAAGGCTGGAACAAGTATATAAAGGTCTTGGCGATATGCAAGAATTAGCACGAGGTGTTGGAGATTTGAAGAATGTTCTTTCAAATGTTAAAACGAGAGGAACCTGGGGTGAAATACAGCTTGAAAATTTAATTGAACAAATGTTAAGCAGAGACCAATACGAAAGAAATGTTGCAGTAAAAAAAGGAAGTAACGAGAGAGTTGAAATAGGAATTAAACTCCCTGGAAGGGATTCTTCAAAAGACGAAGTTGTTTGGCTGCCAATTGATGCAAAGTTTCCGCTTGAAGATTATCAAAGATTTTTAGATGCACAAGATTCGGCAAATCAAGATTTAATTCTGGAAGCATCAAAAGGAATTGAAGCAAGAATTAAAGGTGAAGCAAAAAAGATTGCAGAAAAATATTTAGACCCACCTTTCACAACAGATTTTGCAATTATGTTCTTACCAATTGAAGGTTTATATGCAGAAGTATTGCGAAAACCTGGATTGGCTGATTCTTTACAAAGAGAATTTAGAGTTACTATTGCCGGACCAACAACTTTATCAGCTCTTTTAAACAGTTTACAATTGGGATTTCGAACTCTGGCGATTGAAAAAAGATCAAGTGAAGTTTGGAAAATTTTGAAAAGTGTAAATACAGAATTTGGTAAGTTTGGGGATTTACTTGATAAGACTCAAAAGAAACTTCAAGAGGCAAGCAACACTATTGATGTTGCAGCTAAGTCAACAAGAAAAATTGAAAAGCAGTTAAATAAAGTTCAGGAACTTCCGGATTCTGAAGAAAGTAATTTGATTGAATGAGGAGTTGTAAATTCAATTTAATACTCCAGTATTTTTTCTAAATCCATAATTCATTTGTTTACCGATAATAATCCACTATTCACCGATTAACTACTCAATTTGTGTAACCGCAGCATTATTTTTACGTCAGAACTATTAGAAAAAACAAATTTGAGGTTTTTATGGCATGGCAAAAATTAAAAGCAAGAGTGATAATAGGAATATTACTCATAGTAATAGGAGGATTATTCCTATTAAATAATTATGATTTATTTTACTTTCCTTTCAATGAAATAACTTGGGAATATTTTTTCATTCTTTTTGGTTTATTACTTTTCTCACTATCCAACAATAAAACGGCTGGTGTTATATTTATTGCTATTGGTCTTTTTAATTTAGTTCCAGAATTGTGGCCGTTAGTATTTATTCTGTTAGGATTATATATAATACTTAGATCGAAACGAGGATTTTCATATTTTCATTCTTCCTACTCTTCAACTGACCAAAAAACTGGTTCAAGTGAATCACAAAAAGATTTTATAGAAGACGTATCAATTTTTGGCGGAGGCAATAAAGTATATAACATAAGTAATTTTAGAGGCGGACAAATAGTTTCGATTTTCGGCGGATCCGATATTAACCTAACTGGTTCAAAACTTGCTGAAGGCGAAAATTCTTTAGAGATTACTGCAATATTTGGTGGAACTTCAATTATAATTCCGGCAGATTGGAAAGTTGAATCTGATGTGCTTTCAATTTTTGGTGGATTTGGTGATAAACGCAGAAAAGACCCAAACATTGTACAAGATCCAGGAAAAACATTGTCGATAAAAGGAATAGTTTTATTTGGCGGCGGTGAAATAAAGAATTACTTATAAGGAGGATGAAATGAAAAATAGAGATACAAAATTTTGGTTAGGTTTTATTTTAGTGGTAGTCGGTTCGTTGCTAATAATTGATAATTTCGGATTCTTTTACTTTGATTTTGGTCATATTATATTCTCATGGCATACTATATTTATAATCATCGGCGCAGTAATGCTTTCCCGATGTAGAAATTCTGTTTGGGGAATTGGTTTTCTTGTTTTGGGCTTATGGGGATGGGGCAGTCATTTATTCCCGCAATTTTTCCATTTTGTCTGGCGTGATTTTTGGCCAGTTCTTCTTATAATAATCGGTTTCGCAATTTTATTTAGAAAAAAAAATTCTCACATTCATGCTGAGAAACAAAATATTGCAGACACTCCAATTGATCATACAACTCAAACTGAGGAACAATTTTTAGATATTAGTACTTTTTTGACCAGCACAAAAAAAAGAATTGTAACCGATAATTTTCATGGTGGGAAGATCACAAATTTTTTTGGCGCAACTGTAGTAGATCTTACAAAATCAAAGTTAGCAACAAATGAACAAGTTCTAGAAATTACTTGCATATTCGGCGGAGTAGAAATTGCGGTACCTAGAAATTGGAAAGTGATTGTTAATGTAAGTGCAGTATTCGGCGGAGTTGATGACAAAAGATATTCAGAGTATTCTGCAGTTGATAAAGCAGAGGGAGTTTTAATCATTAAGGGTTCAGTTGTGTTTGGCGCTTGTGAAATTTTGCATTATGCGTGAATGAATTATGTCTAATCCATTTATTAAGAATAAAAAAATATTTCTTATTTATTTACTTATCTGGATCGCTATTGGATTAATACATTCTTCAATTTTATTTTTCATGCTTGATCAAGAGATTGAAAAAGTTTTTTTGGAAAGCTTAATCTATAATTTTCTTTATCTACTATTAGGAATTAGTCTTTGGTATACTGTAAGTTATAACACGCTTGAAGTTTACTCAACAACAAAAATCTTTTTAAATCATGCTGCGGCCGCAATTATTACATCCGGATTTTGGATTTTTATTGGGTATTATTTATTAAGCAAAGTTTTTGAATCGGATCTTGCTTATAAAACTTTTTTGTTCAATTCGCTTGCATTAAGATTCATGATCGGGATTTTCTTTTATTCAGTAATTGTTGCAGTCGATTATGTAATAATCTATTACACAAATTTCCAGCAAAAATTATTTCGCGAAGCTGAATTGAATGCATTAGTAAAGGAAGCAGAATTAAAATCGCTTAAATACCAAATTAATCCGCATTTTATTTTTAATAGTCTCAACTCAATCAGTTCTCTAACCCTAAGTGATCCAGCTAAAGCACAAGATATGACTATCAAACTTTCTTCTTTTCTCAGGAGTACACTTTCAAAAAATGAAAAACAAAAAAGTAAATTGAGTGAGGAAATTAATAATGCTAAACTATATCTTGATATAGAAAAAGTCCGTTTTGGAGATAAATTTGATTTCATTGAAGAAATTAACGAAGCATGCAAAGAACTTGAGATCCCGAGTATGATTTTACAACCTTTATTTGAAAATGCAATTAAGCATGGAGTTTATGAAAGTTTAGAGAAAATTGTAATTAAATTAATTTGTGAACCTCAAAAAGAATTTTTAAAAATTACAGTTGAAAATAATTTTGATCCAGAATCCGTTCCAAGAAAAGGAGAAGGGATTGGAATTAAAAATATTCAGAATCGACTCAAAATAATTTATAATCATGATAATCTTATTAATATAGAGAGGCAAAAAAACATTTTTAGAGTTAACATTTATATTCCCAGATAAAAATGACAAAAAAGATAAAGACAATAATAATTGATGACGAAAAACTCGCTCGTGATGTTGTAAAGAGTTATTTACGAAAGAATTCAGAAATTGATTTAGTGGGTGAATGCTCTGATGGATTTGATGCAGTAAAAAAAATTAATGATTTAAAACCAGATTTAATTTTTTTAGATATACAAATGCCAAAAATTACTGGTTTTGAAATGTTGGAGTTAATTGAAAATCCGCCAATAATTATTTTTACAACTGCTTTTGATCAATATGCGCTTAAAGCTTTCGAAGTAAATGCAACCGACTATCTGCTCAAACCATTTACTCAAGAACGATTCAATGAAGCATTAAGTAAAGCAATTATGTTAATTTCAGAAAAATCGACTTCTACAAAAAAGATAGCCTCACTCGTAAAACATGTTGAATCGAAGAAAGAACCATTGGAAAGAGTGGTTGTAAAAATGAATCAAAAAATATCAGTAATTCCGATTGATGATATCCATTATCTTGAATCCCAAGATGATTATGTAATGATTTATTCTTCAAAAGGTAATTTTTTAAAACAAAAAACAATGAAATTTTTCGAAGAGCATTTAAATCCCATTCAGTTTATTCGAGTCCACAGATCTTATATAGTCAAAATTGATCAAATTAAGCAGATTGAATTACTTGAAAAGGAATCATACAAAATTACCTTAATAAAAGGGAATCAACTCCCAGTTAGTAAAACTGGATATCAAAAATTGAAGGAGATTTTTAATTAACTATTATTATTTTTAATTTTAAATCCACAATGAAATTTTTTAATAATTGAAGTTCTTAGTCCCTCTATTTATATTGCATTTGTATTAGGCGGAACCTTATGAACTTCGATAAAGATCTACAATCAATCCAGGAAGCACGTAGTTTAGCCGCTACAGCTAAAGAAGCGCAACTCGAGTTCAAACATTTTAATCAAGATCAAGTTGATAAAATTGTAAAAGCGATGGCTGATGCTGGTTATAAAGAAGCAGAACGCCTCGCTAAATTAGCTCACGAAGAGACTGGATTTGGTAAAGTTCAAGATAAAATTGTAAAAAATCAGTTTGGCACTCGCAATGTATGGGAATCGATAAAAGATTTGAAAACTGTTGGTGTAATCGATGTTCAGCAAAATGGAAAAGTACTTAAAATTGCTGAACCGATGGGAGTTGTTGCTGCATTAGTTCCATCAACAAATCCAACTTCAACAGCAATGTTCAAAGCAATCATCTCATTGAAATGCAGAAACGGTATTGTTGCAAGTCCGCATCCAAAATCAGCAAGATGTACAGCAGAATCTTTAACAGTTGTTTCAGATGCTGCTGAAAAAACCGGAGCTCCTAAAGGATTAATTCAGTGCATTAGTATTCCAACACTTGAAGGAACTGATGCATTAATGAAGGACAAAAACATTGCTGTTATACTTGCAACTGGAAGTACTCCAATGGTGCGCGCAGCATATAGTGCCGGTAAACCGGCATATGGCGTTGGAGCCGGTAATGTCCCGGCGTTTATTGAAAGAACTGCGAACTATCAAAAAGCTGTTGCAGATATTGTATTTGGAACTACTTTTGATAATGGAGTTTTATGTTCATCAGAACAAGCTATGATTGTTGACAGACCTTTACGAGATAAAGTGATTGAAGAAGCGAAGAGAAATGGTTGCTATTTTGTATCACAAGAGGAGAAGAAAAAATTAGAAAACTCAGTTGCGCGCGGTGCAAAACTAAATGCAGATATAGTAGGTAAGCCAGCTCCGTGGATTGCAAATTACGCTGGCTTTTCTGTTCCTAATAACACTACTGTGTTAATGGCAGAATGCACAAAAGTTGGAAAAGATGAACCATTATCAATAGAAAAACTTTCACCAATGTTAGCATTTTATACAGTTGACGGCTGGCTTGAAGGATGCCACAGATGTATAGAGTTGTTGGAATTTGGAGGGATTGGTCATACGCTTGCAATTCATTCCAATGATAAAGAAGTTATTATGAAATTTGCACTTGAAAAACCAGCTTTTAGAATTGTAGTTAATACACCTTCCTCAGTTGGTGCAGTTGGTTATACGACTGGATTAATGCCTTCAATGACATTAGGACCTGGCACTTGGGGTGGTTCAATTGTATCAGAAAATGTAACTGCAATGCATTTAATGAATGTAAAGACATTAGCTTTCGAAGTAAATCCAGTTAATTCTGGAAAATGCGTAACATCATTCGATCTACCGCAATCATTTAGTGCAAAAAGTACTCAGCCCTCGGGTAATTTTACTAAACAGATTGAGGAAAGATTAAGAGCCCGAGCTGGTAATCCAGTTACAAATCCTCTTGATAATGTAAGCAGAAAAGCTGGTTCAACAAAAAATGTTGTTTTAGGAACTGGTATTAGCGAAGAGGAAATTCAAAAAATCATTAGAGAATTCAATAAATAATTATTTGTTGAATTTTATTAATGAATTCATTGTTAACGGGAGTAAATTCTTCCAAAATAATTATTTAAACTAAAATGTATAATTCAAATACCAATATGAAAGAAAAAGAGAAGCAGACCCCGAATTACTATAACTGGTCGATTGAAAAAGGTGATTATCAGCGAGATAAAACTGCTACATGGCGTTACCAAAAAAAGTTGATTATGAAGAAGAGATTAAAAAAGATTTTCTTAATAGTTCTTTATGTTATAGTCGTATCAATTGTTTCTTATTTATTTTTCTCTTGATGTTATGAGTACCTATCTAACCTAAATTTTTCACCTAAATAAAGTTTACGTACATCCGCATCATCAGCCAAATGTTCTGCTGTCCCCTCTTTAAATATCTCGCCATTAATTAAAATATATGCTCTATCAACAATACTAAGGGTTTCATGAACATTATGATCTGTTATTAATATACCAATTCCTTTGTGTTTCAAGTTGGCTACAATTGTCATTATATCTTCAACGGCAATTGGGTCAATTCCGGCAAATGGTTCATCCAAAAGTATAAATTTAGGTTCAGTTGCCAATGCTCTTGCAATTTCGGTTCTTCTTCTTTCGCCGCCGCTTAACTGATATCCAAAACTTTTTCTAACATGTCCGATACCAAGTTCTTCAATTAATTTTTCTAATCGAACTTTTCTTTCTTTAGGACTTAATTCAATCATTTGCAAGATAGCCAATATATTATCTTCAACACTCAATCTTCTGAACACAGACGCTTCTTGAGGCAAATAACCGATACCCATTTTAGCTCTTTTATACATTGGTTCAAGCGTAATTTCAGTATTATCAAAAAAAACTTTCCCATTATTTGGTTTAATCATTCCAACTATCATATAAAAAGTTGTCGTTTTACCAGCTCCATTTGGTCCAAGTAATCCAACTACTTCCCCTTGCTCAACGGAAACAGAAACTAAATTAACAACCGCTCTTTTTTTGTAGACTTTTTTTAATTCTTCACTTCTGAGCAATAATTTATTTTCCATATGCTTCAATCTCTTTAATTAATGAAAGTAATAAACTACTACGCTCACTTAAAAATGATTCTCTATTAGGTCTATTTTCAATAATTCTAAAAGTTGGAATTGTAAACTCTTTTTCTTTTCCAATAATAATATTTTCTGGATGATATTCCGAAGACGGATTTCCGTAAAATTTAACATCAGATACTTCATTCTCATTAAAGTAAATAAAAGCATTTTCCGAACTCGATTTAAGTAATCCGTTTGGCTCTCCATCTTCAAAAAGATAATATATACTCAACACACTACCGAATACCTCGGTTCTCTCAAGACCAATTTCACCAAAGAACAATTTTATTTGCTTTCCAGAAATTTGATCGAATTTATTGTCATATTTTTTATTAACAGAAACGATTGAAGCATTTGAATTGATTTTCATTTCCTTGAGACGATTATCTTCAAGTAAAATGTTTACAGTATCGCCAATTAATTGTGAGTTTTCATTCCACAATACTGGAGGTAAAATATCATTTTCTCTTTTCAATGTAAGTAAATTGTCTTTATTTCTAAAATATAACGTGTAGTTATTTACCGAAGATACTTCCCCTCTAAATATTCTTACAGAGTCAGTTGCTATAAGTTTATCTGTGCTGTCATTAAATGATTCCATTATTCGGGCAGAAATAAACAAAGTATCTAGCTCTCCGTTATCTGTTGTATCAATTTTAATCATCAATGGATTACCAATCATTTTTGAATATTTTTCTGATTGATAATTTTCCAGATTATTACCAAAAATTGCTAGTTTATTTTTTGGATCAAATACTTTTACGTTTTTAAATGCAAATGAAATCTGATCCTTTCTATTATGAATCAGACTATCTGAATAAACAGTGGAAGTTGAATCAACAACTTTTACATTCCCTGATGCTATTAGTTTGTCATCATCATTAAAATAATGAAGCCTTTCTGTCCTCAGCGTTGATCCTTTATCTTTTAGAATAACACTATCAAAAAAATATGCCTTCTTTTCGTTTGTATAATAAAAACCATTTCGTGATTCAAGTTTAATATGTCCATCAAACAAACTTACACCGGAATTTGAATATGCTGTTTTGCTATCCCCATAATAATAACCGGATGAGGTTTTGATAACTATACTGTCTTGAACAACAATTACCTTTCCTAATAATTCCACTTCATTTTTTGCGAGATATTGAACAGCCTTCAAACAAGTAATTCTTACTTTACCTTGAGTGAGAACAACATTTCCATGCACTTCTCGTATACTTTCACCATTAATAACTTTTCCAACAAGACTATCCCCAATTACTTTAATGACATTATCTGCTTGCGCATAACTAATAAAAGGAAAAACTAGAAAATAAAATATTATGAGCTTTCGTCTAATCATTTCTTCTCTGAATTAACTGCGGAATAAGTAACATTAAAAATTACATAATTTCTTAGCTGCTGGTCAGATTCTAAACCATATCCTTCAATTATTTCCTTAGTAGAAACTATTTTTACAAATTTATCCGTTATAATTTTTTCATCGTTATTACGCCATTTTAGTTCTGAGGTTGTTAAAACAGTACCACTATCATTAACAGCAACAACACTATCAATAGCATACATATCTTGTGTTACATCATCAACTCTTCCTCGTTTCGAAGTTAATGTTGAAACAATTTTTTGGTCTGAGTAGAAATTAATTTTTACACCTTCAAGATATGTTGCTCGTTTTATATCATACTTTTTTAAATGATTTGAAAAAAGAACTGCTTTCAACTTTCCAAATTCAGTAAATGTAATTTTTGAGGACCAACTTTCATGAGATGGGAGTTCTTCTGTACCGACTTGATTTTGTAACTGCGGCTGTATTTTATCTTCAGTGCATGAAATAAAAAAAATTATACTTAAGAATAGAAAAAATAATTTCATCTTGATTGAAGCCCAAGCTTTACTACATCATGCAAATGTACAACGCCTTCAGTCTGATTTTTGGCATTTACAACAATAAGTGATGTTATATTATATTTTTCCATTTGTTGAATGGCAAAAGAAGCGAGAAATTCTTTAGATATAGTTTTTGGATTTGGCGTCATAATTTCGGAAGCTTTGAGATTTTTAATGTCTAATGTACGTTCCAATAATCTTCTCAAATCACCATCTGTTACAATTCCCATTAGTTCTTCATAATCATTTACAACACAAGCCATTCCTAATCGTTTGGAAGTAATTTCAAAAATCACATCTTTAATTGAAGTATTTACTTTTACAATTGGAATATCATTTCCTTTAATCATTATCTCATCAATTTTTAATGAAAGTCTTTTACCAAGACTTCCTCCAGGGTGAAGCAAAGCAAAATCATCGGCAGTAAATCCGCGCAATTCTAATAAAGTAACTGCTAATGCATCACCCATCGCAAGTGCTGCTGTTGTAGAGGCAGTTGGCGCTAAATCATGCGGACAAGCTTCCTCTTTTATGCTCACGTTTAATACAATATCACAGTCTAAGGCAAGCTGCGATTTAGTATCCCCAAGCATTCCAATAATTGTAACATGTATTCTTTTGAACATTGGGATTAATTGACTTAGCTCTTCGGTATAACCGCTTTTGGAAATAATTATTACAACATCTTCCTTTCTAACCATCCCGAGATCACCGTGTAGAGCGTCTGTTGGATGCATATAAATTGCAGCTGTGCCAGTTGAATTAAATGTAGATACAATTTTTCTTGCAATAATACCCGACTTACCAATTCCAGTAAAAACCACCCTTCCTTTTGAATCCATTATTAATTTTACAGCACGTAAAAAATCTTGATTAATACTGTTAATCAGTCCAAGAACAGCTTCGCCCTCAATCTTTATAACTTGTTTTCCTTTTGAAATTATTTGCTCTTCAGACACAATTGCTCCAAAATTAATAACCAATTTAATGTGTAATTGTTTTCATTTCGTTTACATTAAAAAATAATTCATCAAAAATTTCTATAGCCGTATTACTTTTAAATGTAAAATCAACAATTCGTTTTACTTCTCTTCTTGCAGTTGATGGTGCTGCAGATAAGCCGCATTTTTTTAAAAGTGGAATGTCGAGAATATCATCACCAGCATAAAATACTGAATCATAATTCATGGAAAGTTGAAGTACTAATTTATCTACAGAAGATACTTTTTCTATTGATGAAGAAATAACTTCGCACTTTAGAATTTCTCTTAGTTTCAAAACAAATTGATCCTCGCCCCGAGCGGTAACAATACCAATTTTTTTATTCTGGATTGATAACTTATTGCAAACTTCTTCGATCAAAATAAAAAAACGATTTTGATCCTCATCAGTAAAATTATTTTTATGAATTAGTACACCTTCAAGGTCAAAAAGATATAATTTAATTTCTGATAATTTTTTGAGAATGTTAGCTTTCATTCTTAACTACAAAATCTATTTTCTTAATTAGACTTAACAATGATTTTAAATCTGAAAGCGGCATTTGACTGTCAGAATCGCTTAAAGCATTTTTTGGATCAGGATGAACTTCTAAAAACAATCCATCAATTCCAACTGCAGCAGATGCTTTTGCCAAGACAGAAATAAATTTCCTTTCTCCTCCGCTTTTCCCACCATGACTTGGAATTTGAACCGCATGTGTAGCATCCATTATAACTGGATAGCCAAATTCTTTCATTATAGTTAAGCTTCGCATGTCAACAATGAGATTATGATATCCAAAAGTTGTTCCGCGTTCAGTAAACATTATATTCGAATTGGAAGTTGATTCAACTTTTTCAGCAATATGTTTTACATCATGTGGTGCTACAAATTGACCCTTTTTAACATTTATAACCTTGCCGGTCATACCAGCAGCAATTAATAATTCTGTCTGCCGGCATAGAAAAGCCGGGATTTGCAACACATCGGCAATAGTATTAACAGAGTTGATTTCATTTTCAGTATGAACATCTGTCAAAATTGGTAAATCAAATTCTTTTTTAACCTTCTCTAAAATTTTTAGTGCTTCATCTAATCCTAATCCAGAAAATGAATTTAAACTTGTTCGATTTGCTTTTTTATAACTGGATTTAAAGATATATGGGATGTTTAAGCTCTCCGTAATCTTTTTTATTTCTTCAGCGGTATGGAATGTTATGTATTCGTTTTCAATGACACAAGGGCCAGCAATCAAAACAAAAGGCAATCCATTTCCGATCGATATGTTTTTTACTTTAACCATTAATTTATTTTATGTTAAAAAAAACTTTCTTGATCTCTAAACTTCCCACGTTTTTTATTGAACCTTATATAAGCTAAATCTGTTGCTTCTCTTCCGCGTGGAGTTCTTTGAATAAATCCTTGTTGAATTAAAAAAGGTTCATAAACTTCTTCAATTGTTCCTGAATCTTCATTCACAGCAACTGATAAAGTATTTAAACCAACTGGACCGCCATTAAACTTTTCTATTATAGTTAATATTATTTCTTTATCCATCTCATCTAAACCAAATTCATCAACTTCGAGAGCTTTCAGTGCTTTTTTTGTTACTTCAACATCAACTGAGTTTTTATTTTCATAGTCTGCAAAATCTCTTGTTCTTCTTAAAAGTCTGTTGGCAATTCTTGGGGTACCGCGTGAACGTTTTGCTAGTTCAATTGCAGCTTCCGATGAAATTTCAATATTAAGAATATTGGCAGAACGATTAATGATTTTTTGAATTAAGTCGCTTTCATAATAATCGAGACGTGATTTAATACCAAATCTATCCCGCAGTGGAGCAGTTAAAAGTCCAGCACGAGTTGTTGCTCCAATTAAAGTATAATGCGGCAATTTAATTTGAACGGTTCTTGCACTAGGTCCGCTGTCAATCATGATATCAAGTTTATAATCTTCCATAGCTGAATATAGATATTCTTCTATAACTGGACTGAGCCGATGAATTTCATCAATAAATAGAACAGATTTTTCTTCAAGGTTCGTTAAAATTCCAGCAAGATCACCAGGTTTTTCTAAAACGGGTCCGGATGACACTTTTATTTTTACACCCATTTCATTTGCAATGATATGCGCTAAAGTAGTTTTTCCTAAGCCTGGAGGTCCAGTTAAAAGAACGTGGTCAAGTCCTTCGTTTCTTTTTTTAGCAGCGCCAATAAAAACTTTAAGATTGTCAGTTATTTTTGATTGACCTAAAAATTCTCCAAAAAATTTTGGCCTTAGTGTTTGCTCAATCTTTTTTTCTTCGTCATTGACAATTGGAGTCAAATTTTCAGATCTTTTACCCACTTATACTCCATACTGATTAAGCAGTTGCAAGTTTATTTTTTCGATGCAATTTATACTTTTCTAAACCAATAACCATTAGCAACATAGAAAAAATCATTACAATAGCTGCAACGATAGAAGAATAAATATCCATATTTCTTGAAAAAATTAAATTCAATCCAGGCACCCATGCGCTTCCATACAATATTATTACATGAACGGCGTAAACTAATAATGTATGTTTGCCTACTTGTTTCACTAAATCTGGAATGTTCTTTAATTTGAGCGCTAAGTAAGACATAAAGCTGTTTAATAAAACAACCCATCCCATTCGCCAAAATATTACATGGATATTATCTGTCCAAATATAATCTCTATGAAGTATATATAATTCCAGTAACTCGACTATTTGAGATAGAGCAATAAACGATATTCCAAATACAAAAAGGCGGACAGAAAAATTCTTTGAAGCAAATGAATTTGGATTTCTGGCTAAATAACATCCCAACACCGCTCCAGAAATCACATATCCAGCCCATGGAAAAAACGGAAATAAAGAACCGGTACCATGATATAAATAGGCTGAAAAGGGAAGCGGTAAATAATTTATCCAACTAATATTTTCTGTAAATAGAAAAAGAGTAAAAAATAAAAGCGCTCCAAAACTAAAAACTGCATAATCACTTATATTGAATTTTTCTGCAATAAAAGCCAAACAGAGAATAAATAACAATCCAAAACCAATTAAGTGCAATGCGTCAACAGTAAAAAAAGAATACCATTGAGCTTTAGTAACTAAACTAAAATCCAGAACGGTAAATGTTGGATATCTTAATAAATATCCAATTAATACCAGTAAAACAAACCGCCTCAAACCTTTTTTAACTCGTGGATTAAAATAAAATGGCATTCGATTTAATCGTAAAAGATATGTGAACACAACACCAGATGAAAACATAAAGATTGGCGCGGTAAGCCCTCGATTCATGTTCCATAAAAAAAATATAAACGAATCTGTATTACGAAAGCTATCAGATAAAAAAACATCAATTGTGTGCCCTTGAACCATCATCAAAACCGCAAAGGCTCGCATCATATCAATAAAAATTATTCTTTTCTTTGTACTTAATGTCATGTGAAATTATTTTTTCGGATTGAAATTTAATGATTCTATTAATTTTAATAAACTTATATGGACAAGATTAAGAAGTAAACTTTTGATTAAAAATCGGTTAAAGATATGTGTTAACAATTAATTCTTAGGATGTTTTTCTACCCATTCTTTCAAAAAGGAAATAATTTCTGATGTAGTAGTGCCGGGAGTAAACAGTTCCCCTACTCCCATAGATTTTAATTTATTTAAATCCTCGTCTGGAATAATTCCGCCTCCAAACAAAAGAATATCATCTACATTTTTGTCTTTCATTAGATTAAGTATTTTCGGAAAAAGTGTCATGTGGGCACCAGAAAGAATACTTATTCCAATTGCATCAACATCTTCTTGAATAGCAGCTTCGACAATCATTTCTGGAGTTTGACGGAGCCCGGTGTAAATTACTTCCATCCCAGCATCACGTAAAGCAGCAGCAACAACTTTAGCTCCTCTGTCATGCCCATCCAATCCAGCTTTTGCAATCAACACTCTAATTTTTTGAACCATCATAAGCCTTTTACAAATTTCAATTTTAATAATGTAAAAATAACATCTGACTTTGGAAAAGACAATTTTAGTTTATTTCCCTTTTGCTGTTTTGTCGGACATTTTTTGATTTTTAGAATAAAATTTCCGTGCAATGTCCAAATCAGCGGGTGTATCAACAGAAAGGTTGTCATATTCAGTAACAACAACTTTCACTTTAAAGCCGTATTCTAAAAATCTAAGTTGCTCTAATTTTTCCACATGTTCCAAATCTGTGGGCTTTGAAACACTAAAACTTAGCAATGCATCTCTTCGATAAACATAAAGCCCAATATGTTTATACATTTCTGCTGTTTCAATCCTTTGAAGATTTGTTCTTGCCTCCCTTGCGAATGGAATAGGCGCTCTTGAAAAATACATTGCAAAATTGTTGTAATCAAAAACTACTTTTACTACTGAAGGTGATTTCATTTCTTCAACGGAAGTAATTCTTTTGGCAAGAGTTGTAACACTGACTTTTTTATCAAATAATAGTGGTTCTATTGCTTCATCAATCATTTTCCCTTTTATGAATGGTTCGTCTCCTTGAATATTAATAATAACCTCAGCATCCTCAATTTGTTCTGTTACATAAGCAATTCGGTCAGAGCCAGTAGATATATTTTTAGGCGTCATAAAAACTTCTGCGTCAAAATTTTTTGCTACTTGAAAAACTCTTTCATCATCAACTGCAATTACTACTTTATCAATTAACCTTGATTTTTTAGCATTCTGCCAGGTGTGTTGTATCATTGGCTTTCCACCAATATCTGCCAATGGTTTTCCCATTAATCTAGTTGAAGCAAATCGGGCGGGAATAATTCCAATTATCATATTGCAAAGTTATTTATTAATTACTTTCGGGACTTTGAAATAATTGTCATTTCTATCGGGAGAATTTTTTAAAGCTTCTTCCCTTTCAACAGATGATACTAAAACATCTTCTCTGAAAACGTTTACATTTTCGACCGGGTGCGAAAGCGGTACAACATTATCAGTATTCAATTCATTAAGCTTTTCGAAAAAAGTTAATATCTCATTAAATTGATGAGTGAATGATTCTAACTCCTTTTCATCAAATTTCAAGTGAGATAAATTAGCTATGTATTTTACATCTTCAATTGTTACTGCCATAATAAATATGTCCTAAAAAAATCCGGCACTGTTAAAAGAAGTAATTACAAATGATTTCTCGCCAGAATACAAATTATTCTTTATTCGGATTTTTAAATTATGATTTCTATCCCCTCGCTTTGGGCTATTATAAGTAATAGTATAAAAACTACTTGCCTTTTTTTGAATTGACTTTTCTAATTCAACAAATCTGTTGATAATATTTTGTTCTTCACCAATTTTAAATGTTCCGCCAGTTCCAAAAGCTCTAATTATTTCTGGTTGAATTGTTGAGCCAAGTCCAACTGTATATGATAATTTATTATGGACAGAATGTAACCCATCTGCTAATGAAGTTGATCCTTGTGTATCTTCACCATCAGAAATAGCTACGAGACATCCTTGTATAAACTTTGGTAATTTTAAATCGTCTTCCCAAAGTGAAGCACCAAATTTTATTGATCCATAAAAATCAGTGGATTTAACTCCCATTACAAATTGAGTATTTATTGCATTTGTTAATGAATTAATATTTTGTGAAAAATCATGAATCAAATATTGCTTATCAGAAAATTGATAAACCGCAAATTCTTGAGTTGGGCGTAAACCATTAACAATAGTTACTGCAGAATTTTTGATTTTAGTTAAATCAGATTGAAGACTAGTACTATTGTCGAGTAACAACACAGTTTTAATTGTAAACGGTACAATTGGAGTTCTTGTAATTGTTAATCCGGATTCAGCAATTGAAAGTGGCAAATCATTTTCAAAAATTTCAAAATCTGTTTGCTTTAAAAAATCAACACCTTCACCATTAAGATCAAGAACTTGAACTATTGATTCAACTACATTTGGTAAATTAATTGATGTTTTATGGTGTATAAGAGCGAATCCATTAGCAGTAGGAAATGTAGCCGGCAGTGTTGTAAACGACCAAACTGGTCCAGCTTTAAGACTTCCATCAGCAAATCTTGCAACAATTCTCCAATAGTACTTTGTATCATATTTAAGCGGCGGAGTTAAATAGGATTTACTAGTTGTCGTTGTATATTTTATTAATGGAGGATTTAATTCTCCCAAGTAAACATCAAAGTCAACTGCGTTATCGCTTTGCCAAGAAAGGGTAACAAATAATAACTGATTGATAGCTCCATCCGAAGGTGAAGGATTGTTTGGAGCTGATGTAGTTGGATTTGGCTGAGGATTGGGTGTTAAACCTGAATCTGTAGTTTCATTTAGGTTTGGATCATCGAATGTACAGCTTCCAATAAATACAATGCTTAACAGAATTAATATTGCGTACTTAAATCGATTAATCATTACTAGATAACACACCTATTATCTTATATGCAAATATAAGTAATAAATTTATTTTTGAAACTAATTTTGATGGGACTTAATATGTGCTATCCGTTTATATAAAGATGGATGACTATAAAATAACCATTCTACCAGTGGATGTGGTTCACTATCACCAAGGTTTTGTTCAGTTAGTTTTTCTAATGCAGATATAAAAGCATCGTGTTTTTGGGTCGATTCAACAGCATATTGATCAGCTTCATATTCGAATCTACGAGAAATAATATTTGAAATTGGAGTAATAATTAGCGCAATTAAACTTGCCCAAAGAACAAGCAAAGGTAATGCTGCTATCTGATAAATTGATTCAAAGTTGAACAGATATAATGTTTTTGAATAAAGAATTGAAATAATATAGAACGTGATAAAACTAAACACAGTACTGATTATAATATTGATCAATATATGTTTCTTTTTATAATGACCAAGCTCATGAGCGATTACCGTTTCAATTTCATCAGCAGAAAAATTCGAAAGAAGAGTATCACCAAGTAAAATCCGTTTCGATTTTCCAATTCCAGTAAATGCAGCGTTGGCTTTCTTGGTGTTCTTGCTCATATCAAATTTAAATACATTTCCTACTTTCATTCCAGCAGAATTTGACAGTGAGATAATTCTCTCTTTTAATTCTTCATCCTCAATTAGTGTAGCTTTATAAAATATTGGTAAGATTATTATTGGAACAATCCGAGCAAGGATGACTGAAACTATAAACATTAAAACTCCAAAAGGGAGCCACCACAATTCACCAAAATAAATTAGAACTACATAAAACATGACGAGTAGTGGTAATCCAATTACTAATCCGACTAACATTCCTTTTGTGTTTTCCCAAATCCACTTCCAAAAAGTTTGGTTCGATAAATTGTATTTGTGCTCTAAAATATATTCAACATAATAATTGACTGGAAAAAATATTATTGCAGAAATA
>Ga0194127_10001709_pt1 | contig 31606 bp, 31 predicted proteins | sample TA2KigC100mmetaG_FD_148624 | JGI IMG/M metagenome (GOLD analysis project Ga0194127, IMG submission 148624) | Freshwater microbial communities from Lake Tanganyika, Tanzania - TA2015036 Kigoma Deep Cast 100m | ecosystem: Environmental > Aquatic > Freshwater > Lake | place: Tanzania: Lake...
TGACGACGACCGTGAATCCTTCGAGCGCGCCGGCGATGGTCTGCGCGGCGGCGTAGACGAAGGACAAATCGGCATGGCCGTCGCCGCGGCGCGACGGCGTGCCGACCGCGATGAAGACGGCGTCCGCGCTCCTGACTGACTCTTCAAGCTCGGTGGTGAAGGAGAGTCGCTTCTGTTCAACGTTGTTGGCGACGAGTTCGTCGAGGCCGGGCTCGTAGATCGGAATTTCGCCGGCCTTGAGACGCGCGATCTTGCCGGCGTCCGCATCGACGCAAACGACATTATGGCCGAAGTCGGCGAAACAAGCGCCCGAGACCAGACCCACATAGCCCGAGCCAATCATCGCAATATTCATTAGCGTCAGTCTCTCATTTCATGTGCGCTCACTTCCTCGTTGAGAAGGAAGCCGCGCGGGAGGAAGCGAGCGGGGGCGCGATGCGGGAATCCCACCCCGCGCCGTCGGCGCGACCTCCCCATCAAGAAGGGTCGATTATCCTCCGACGCCAAAGGCGGCCAGCGCCGCCATATTGACGATCTCGGTGTCCGTCGCGCCGAGTTGGACGATTTGAATCGGTTTGTCGAGTCCGACGATAAGCGGCCCGAGCACGGTCGCGCCGCCCAGCTCCTGCAACATTTTCGTGGAGATAGCGGCCGAATGAAACGCCGGCATGACAAGGACGTTCGCGGTGTCGGTGAGGCGTGAAAACGGATAGGCCCCCATCAATTCCTTATTGAGGGCGATGTCCGCGCCCATCTCGCCCTCATATTGGAAATCGACGCGCCGGCGGTCCAGCACATTGACCGCCTGATGCACCCGCGCCGTGCGCTCGCCCGGCGGGTAGCCGAATGTCGAGAAAGCCAACATGGCGACGCGCGGCTCGAGGCCGATGCGGCGCGCCACGCCCGCCGCCTCAATGGCGATCTCGGCCAGCTCCTCGGCGTCGGGCATTTCGGTGATCGCCGTGTCGGCGACGACGACGACGCGACCGCTGGCAAGAATGAGCGAAGCGCCAATGACGCGATGCCCGGGCTTATGGTCGACGACGCGCCGCACATCTTCGAGCGCGTGGGAGAAATTGCGCGTTACGCCCGTCACCATGGCGTCGGCGTCGCCCTGCGCCACCATCGCTGCAGCGAAATGATTGCGGTCCTGATTGATCAACCGCTGGCAGTCGCGCATGAGAAAGCCCTTGCGCTGCAGGCGCTCGAACAGGAACTGCGCGTAGACCGCATTGCGACGGGAGAGCTTCGCGTTGTGGACTTCGATCTCGGGCGGCAGTTCGAGGCCGGCGTTCGTCGCCGCCTCCTTGACGCGATCCTCTCGACCGACAAGCACGGCGCGCCCGAAGCCCTGATGAACGAACGCCAGCGCAGCGCGAATCACCTGCTCTTCTTCGCCCTCGGCGAAGACCACGCGCTTTGGATCACGGCGTACGCGCTCATGAACGGTCTGCATCAGCCCCGCGATCGGATCGCGGCGCGCCGAAAGCTCGGCGCGATAGGCTTTCATGTCGACGATCGGCCGCCGCGCGACGCCGGTGTCCATCGCAGCAATCGCCACCGCAGGCGGGATGACCGAGATCAGGCGCGGATCGAAGGGCGCCGGGATGAGATAGTCGCGTCCGAAGCGCGGCCTTGCGCCGCGGTAGGCGTTCGCCACTTCGTCGGGCACATCTTCGCGCGCAAGCTCTGCAAGCGCATGCGTCGCCGCGATCTTCATCTCCATGTTGATCGTGCGCGCGCGAACGTCGAGCGCGCCGCGAAAAATGTATGGAAAGCCGAGAACATTGTTGACCTGATTGGGATAATCGGAACGGCCGGTGGCGATGATGACGTCGGCGCGCGTGGCGCGCGCTTCTTCCGGCGTGATCTCCGGATCGGGATTGGCCATGGCGAAGACGATCGGATCGTCGGCCATGCCGAGAAGCATTTTCGGCGTCAGCGCGCCCTTGACGGAGAGGCCGTAGAAGATGTCGGCTCCTTCGAGCGCCTCGGCCAGCGTTCGCGCCTTGGTGTCGACGGCATGCGCGCTCTTCCACTGATTCATGCCTTCCTGGCGGCCGCGGTAGACGACGCCCTTGGTGTCGCACAGGATGACGTTGCGTGGATCGAACCCGAGCGCCTTGGCGAGATCGAGACAGGCGATGCCGGCGGCGCCGGCGCCGTTGCAGACGAGCTTCGCCTCGCCAATGTCGCGTCCAGTCAGCAGCAGCGCGTTGATAAGTCCAGCGGCCGAGATGATCGCGGCGCCATGCTGATCATCGTGAAACACCGGAATGTCCATGAGGTCGCGCAGCCGCTCCTCGATGACGAAACATTCGGGGGCCTTGATGTCTTCGAGATTGATTCCGCCGAATGAAGGGCCGAGATAGCGCACGGCGTTGACGAATTCGTCGACCTCCTTTGCATCGATTTCGAGATCGATCGAATCAATGTCGGCGAACCGCTTGAACAGCGCCGCCTTTCCTTCCATCACCGGCTTCGCTGCGAGCGCGCCAAGATCGCCGAGCCCGAGGATCGCCGTGCCGTTGGTGATCACGGCGACCATATTTCCGCGCGTCGTATAGTCGAAGGCCGCGGAAGGATCCTTGGCGATGGCGAGCACAGGCGCCGCCACGCCCGGCGAATAGGCGAGCGAGAGGTCGCGCTGAGTCGCCATCGGCTTTGAGGCGACGACCGCGAGCTTCCCGGGTCGGCCGCGCGAATGGAAGAGCAGCGCCTCCTTGTCCGAAATCGTTGCGCGCTGCTCCCCGTCCGCCCGAGTCTCCGCCATGTCGTCGGCCATATCCGTCCCTTTGCTGATGCAGCGCGGCGACCATAACCGGAGCGTGGCGGCGTCCACAAGCGCCTTCGCCTCAAAGCGGGCGGCGCCCAGCAAAGCCCTGGAAGACGCCTCTTCCGGAGCTTTTCTTTTAGGGAGCGCGCGGAATGTTGAAGACCAGCGGCGCGCCGTTCTCTCCTCCGTCCGAGAGCACGAGCAAGCGATAGCGCTCCGGAGTCATATCGAGCAGCGTGATGGCTTCCGGTTTGAGCCGCCCACCCTTCTTTAATTTGACCGCGCTGAGATCGAGCCTCGCGAGTTCCTTCGGCTGAACGGACGCGCCTTTCGTCAGGCCTCGCAATTCGACGATCGAATAGTCCGCAGCAGGGTCATCATCGCTCGGACCAACAAGAGCAAGCGCTTCGCCATCGGCAATCGTGAGGTCCCGAAAGCCCTTGTTGACGCCCAAATGAGTCTTGGTAAGAGACGGTCGCGGATCGCGGCCCTCGAAAAGCGCGTTGGCGTCGACGCCGACGATATAAGCGTTTTCTTCCAAGTTCGGCGCGCGCAAAGCGAAGAGCAGTCGGCCGTCCGCCACAGCCATGCCCTCGATATCGACGCGCTTGCGGCCCGGAGCTGAATCGCAGCGGCAGTCGCCCGGAGCGACATAGGACGCAAGTTCGGGAAGGTTACGCATCGCGTCCCATAAGCGCTCGCTGTGCGCAATTTCTCCGACATGGCCTTTCTTATCGACGGTCAGTCGATACACGCGTCGACTGTTTGGATTGTCGCAACATGTCTCACGCTTGGCGCCATGAGATCCGGTGACGTAAAAATATGAGTCGTCAACGGCGGCGGCTTCCGCATCGAGTTCCTTGTCGTCGCAGTCCAATTCAAACGGCTTGCGGATATAGACAAGCCGCTCGCCTTTGATCCGCATGAAGGCTCCCTGGCGGCCTTCATCGACGGCGAGCACGCATATGCCGTTCTTTGCGCAGGCAAAGCCGCTCAAGGCTTCATTCGCTCTCTTCGCGTCAAAATGGTGTTTCTCGACGTCCCACGGAGTTTGCGATTCCGGCGCGACGCGGTCTGCGGCGAAAGCGACCGAACAAAGCCAAGCAATGCTTGCGGCAATTACGACAAATCGGCCGACAGCGGTAGTCATCAAAGTCTCCAATAAAATATGCAAATAGCGAAGGCAATCTAGGCGCAGGCTGACGTTTCGTCCACATGTGAGTGCGCCGCTTGCGTGGCGCTTGAGCCGTAACGCCGCTACACTGGCGCCAATGAAACACGCCGCGCCCCCTCCCACGCCAGATTCCGACGACAAATCGTCGGCGCGCGTGACGCCGATGATTGCGCAATATATCGAGATCAAGGCGGCCAACGCCGATTGCCTGCTGTTCTATCGCATGGGCGATTTTTACGAATTGTTTTTCGAAGACGCGCAGACCGCCTCGCGCGCGCTCGGAATCATGCTGACGAAGCGCGGCAAGCATCTTGGCGAAGATATTCCGATGTGCGGCGTGCCGGTGGAGCGCGCCAATGATTATCTGCAAAAGCTCATTGCGCTCGGACACAGAGTGGCCGTCTGCGAGCAGATCGAAGACCCGGCCGAAGCAAGAAAGCGCGGCGCGAAATCGGTCGTGCGGCGCGATGTCGTGCGGCTGGTCACGCCCGGCACGATCACCGAAGACGCTTTGCTCGATCCGGCGAGACCCAACGCCTTTCTGGCGATCGCGCGCTTGCGGGGCGACGACGGGCGTTGGCGCTACGGAATTGCGAGCGTCGATATTTCGACCGGCGCCTTCACGCTCTGCGAGCGCCAAGAGAGCGCGATTGGAGCCGAGATCGCGCGTCTGGAGCCGCGTGAGATCGTCGCCGCCGACGCATTGTACAGGGACCCAGCGCTTTCGGCGCTCCTTGAGACGGCAGGCGTCCCGGTCGCGCCGATCGGTCGCGATGTCGGTGATCGCGCCGACGCGGCGCGTCGCCTGATGGCGTTTTACGGCGTCGCGACGCTCGACGGCTTTTGCGCCTTGAGCGACGCCGAAATCGCCGCCGCCGCTACGGCTGTTCTCTATGTCGAGCGCACGCAGAAGGGGCCGCGTCCGGCGCTTTCGCGCCCGACGAGCCTGCGCGAACTGACGACTCTCGACATCGACGCTGCGACGCGCGCCAATCTGGAATTGACGCGCACGCTCTCCGGCGCGCGCGAAGGCTCACTGTTATCCGTCGTCGATCTCACCGTCACGCCCGCCGGCGCGCGGCTTCTCGCCGAACGCATCGCCGCGCCTTTGACCGAGACGCAGCTTATCGCCGCGCGACTCGACGCCGTCGCTTTCTTTCTCGAACAATACGACCTGCGCGGCGCGCTTCGCGCGAAGCTCGCGCGCGCCCCCGATCTTTCCCGCGCGCTGTCGCGACTGTCGCTGCAGCGTGGCGGACCTCGCGATCTCGCCAGCGTCGGCGTCGCGCTTGAGGCGGCGCGGGACATCGCCGGCCTCTTTGCGCGGCCTGAATCGCCGTCGGAGATCGCGGCGGAAGCTCAAACGCTTTCTCAAGCGGATATCGCGCTCGCCGCGAACATCGTCGCAGCTTTGAAGGACCATCTGCCGCTCGACAAGCGCAATGGCGATTTTATTCGTGAGGGGCGCGACGGCGAACTCGATGAGGCGCGGCGGCTTCGCGACGAGAGCCGCAAGGTGATCGCAGAGTTGCAGGGCCGATATGCCGAGCTCACTGGAGCGAAGCTGAAGATCAAGCACAATAATTTTCTCGGCTTCTTTCTTGAAGTTTCGCCGGCGTATGGCGAAAAGCTGCTGCGGCCGCCGTTCGACGCGACCTTCACGCATCGCCAGACCATGGCCGACGCCATGCGTTTCTCGACGCGAGAGCTCGTCGAGCTCGAAGCCAAAATCGCGTCGGCGGCCGATCGCGCCCTGGCGCGCGAATTGGCGATCTTCGAGGCGCTGGTCGCCGAGGTTTGCGCCAAGGCCGAAGATCTTCAGCGACTCGCCGAGGCTTTCGCGCGGCTCGATCTGTACGGCGCGCTCGCGGAAGTCGCCGACAAGCGCGGCTGGACGCGCCCAATGATCGACGCTTCGCTCGATTTCGACATCATCGGCGGGCGCCATCCGGTCGTCGAGGCTTCGCTTCAGACGCAGGGCAAGGCGTTTGCCGCCAACGACTGCGCTCTCGGCGGCGCCGACGCCGGCCGAATCGCCGTCGTCACCGGGCCGAACATGGCGGGCAAATCCACCTATCTGCGTCAGAACGCGCTCATTGCGCTGCTGGCGCAGACGGGCTCCTACGTTCCCGCGCAATCTGCCCACATCGGCGTCGTCGATCGGCTGTTCTCTCGCGTCGGCGCATCGGATGATCTCGCGCGCGGACGCTCAACCTTCATGGTCGAGATGGTCGAAACCGCAGCGATTCTGAACTTCGCGACGCCGCGCTCGCTGGTCATTCTCGATGAAATCGGCCGCGGCACGGCGACATTCGACGGGTTGTCGATCGCCTGGGCGACGATCGAACATCTGCATGAGGTCAACTGTTCGCGGGCGATTTTCGCGACGCATTTTCACGAGCTGACGCAGCTTGCGAAAAGACTGCCGCGCCTCGTCAATCTGACGATGAAGGTGACGGATCACGCCGGCGATGTCGTGTTTCTACATGAGGTGATCAAAGGCGCCGCAGATCGTTCCTATGGCGTGCATGTCGCGCAGCTTGCCGGCTTGCCGGCGAGCGTCATCGCCCGCGCGCATGCCATTCTTGCGGAATTGGAGGCTTCGGACCGCCGCGCTCCCGTCGAGACCTTGATCGACGATCTGCCGCTTTTTGCGCGCGTCGCCGACGCGCCGGCGCCAAGGGACGCGCTGCGCGACGCGCTCCAAGAGATAGATCCGGATCAGTTGACGCCGCGCGAAGCGCTCGCGGCGCTTTATGAGTTGAAGAAGAAAATTTAAGGCGTTCGCCCGTTCTGAAGCCGAGCTTAACGCTGGTGACTAAGTCGCAGACCCTGGCGTCTTCTAAACGCACAATCCGCCAATCGAGACTCGTTGCGCCCTCCCGTCAGCGAATGACGGATGAAGGCGCAAGGAATTTCTATGCGCGGACGCCGCTTGCGGCCCGCGCTAAACATGGCCGTCGCTCACCAGACGGCGCATCAAGCTCCTCTGACAACGGAGAACGACTCATGATTCTCGTGTTGATTTTCGTCGGCGTCGCTTTGGCGGCTTACGGCGTGCTCTCGTTGCACGACGCGCAGTTTAGGACGAGCAAAGTAACGGCGACTGGCGCCTTTCTCGGAGGGATGGCGATGGTCGTCGGCGCTGAGGCCGGATTGATCGGCTCCAGTTCGTCCTTTTACAAGGCCCAACAAATCCAGACATCGGCTTGCGAATTGAACGGTGAGTCGGCATATCCCGAAAATCGTCGCCTGGATCCGCATCATCTCATTCGCACACATATTTTGGGCTGCATGGCGCGGTCGGGCTACGCCTGGACGACCGATCACGAACATTGCAAGGAGGCGCCGCTCGCGACGAATCCGCTTTGCTATCTGCCGACAAGCCTCTTCGATCGCGCCGTGACGAGAGTCCAGGTCGCCTTCGAGTGAGAGTGCAACGCCTTCTTTGAGCGCTAACCAATATAACGCGCGAAGACGAATTGCGTGTCGCCGTAGCGACGCTCGTCTTCGCGCAGCAAGGCAGGCGGCAAATCGATATGCGCCTCGGCGCTCTCCTCAATGACGACGACGGCGCCCTGCGCCAGCCAGCCGCCGTCGACGAGCGCCGCGAGCGCCGGCGCCGCGAGATTCTTGCCGTACGGCGGATCGAGGAAGGCGAGCGAAAATTGTTCGCCCGGCGGCGCTGCGCCGAGCTTGGTCGCGTCGCGACGAAAGATGCGCGTCACGCCGCCAAGACCCAGCGCCTCGATATTGGCGCGCAGCAGCGCGCGCGCCGCGGCGCCGTCGTCGACGAAAAGCGCGCGCGCCGCGCCGCGCGACAAAGCCTCAAGGCCGAGCGCGCCGCCGCCGGCGAAGAGATCGACGACATTGGCGTTCGCAACCGGATCGCCGAAGCGGTGCGCGAGTATGTCAAAGACGGATTCGCGCAGACGCTCGGAGGTCGGCCGTATCGCCTGCGACCGCGGTCCGGAAAGCGCGCGACCGCGCAGTGCGCCGCCGACGATGCGCATCGCCTATGCGCCGCGCGGCTTGCGCGGTCCTTTGTGCGGCGCCTTTCGCCCGCCGCCGCCTTTCGTTGGACCGTTGCGCGACGTTCGTTGCGCGCCCCTCGAGGCTCCGCCCTTGTGCGGCGGTCGCGTTGCGTCTTTCCCTCGAGAGTGCCCCGGCGCGCTCGATGCGTCGTGCGCGGAAAATTTGCGTTCGCCGCGCGGCTTTTTGAATGTGCTCGGTCGCTCCTGACGTTCGGCGTCGCCGTGGCGAGGCGCTCTCCCGGCCTGCCCCTCGCGACGTTTCGACGCTTTCTCAAAGCGTGCGTCTTCGCGACCGGCGCGCGGCCGTTCCTGACGTTCAGCGCCACCGTGGCGAGGCCCTATCGCGGCCTGCCCCTCGCGACGTGGCGTCGTTTTCTCGAAGCGCACGTCTTCGCGCCCAGAGTAATGATCGCGATGTCCATCGCCGTCTCGCCCGCGTTCGGCTCTTTGCGGGTAACGCGAAAATTCGTCGCGCGGCGCGCTCCGGCTTCGCCGCGGCGGTCGGTCCTCGCGCTGTTCCGCCGAACGCGGGGGCGAGCGACGCGCCTGTCTTGGTTGCGCCTCGCTACGATCGGCAGGATCGCGCGCGAAACATTCATCACGCGCGCGCCGTTCGCCGCGCATCGATTCAAAGCGCCGCGCATTGCGCGACGGAGCTTCCTCTTGCGCCTTGCGCCGAACCGGCGTCACCCGCTCCACGGCGACGGCGCGGCCCTTGCGATCAGCGACGGCGCCACGCGTCACGCGCGCGCGCGGTCCAGCGTCGCGCCGCTCGTCGCGCTCCTTGCGCAAAGTGGAGACATGTTTGCGCGAACGCTTGGCGGCGCGCTCGCGAATCTCCTGCTGCTCTTCGGGCGTCTTCTCGCGAAGCGGCGCGGCGAAGTCGACGCCGGCGAGGTCGGCAAGCGATTTGCCCAATTGCTCGCGCAGCGTTTTCAACCGTACTTCCTCGACTGCGCCTTCAGCAAGATCGCCGAGTTGAAACGGCCCATAGGACACGCGAATCAATCGCGTCACGTCCAGCCCCAGATGCGCCATGACGCGCTTGATCTCGCGATTCTTGCCTTCGGTGAGGCTCATCGCGATCCAGGCGTTGGCTCCCTGCTCGCGCTCGAGCCGCGCCTCGATCGGCGCATAGGCGACGCCGTCGATCGTCACGCCGTCGCGCAGCGTATCGAGCCGCGCCTGATCGATCGCGCCATGCGCCCGCACGCGGTAGCGCCTGGTCCATCCTGTCGCCGGCAGTTCGAGCGTGCGCGCCAGGCCGCCGTCATTGGTGAGCAGCAGCAGCCCTTCGGTATTGATGTCGAGCCGGCCGACGCTGACGAGACGCGGCAGATCGGGATGGCGCTCCTCAAGATAGGAGAATACCGTGGCGCGGCCTTCCTCGTCGCGCGCGGTGGTGACGTAGCCGGCCGGCTTGTGAAAGAGGAAGAGCCGCGTGCGCTCGCGCGCCTGCATTGGCGCGCCGTCGATCGTGATAGCGTCGCTGTCCTGCACATTGAAGGCGGGACTGGTCAAGGCGCGCCCGTTGACGGCGACGCGGCCTTCAGCGATCCAACGCTCGGCGTCGCGGCGCGAACACACGCCTGCACGCGCCATGACCTTGGCGATCCGCTCGCCCTCGAAAGTTTTTTCCCGAGGCGGCGCAGGTTCAGGCGTGGCGGCGCGCTTGCTGACGGCGGGCTTGCCGCGCTCACGATCAACGCGGGGCGAGGCGGGTTTGTCGAAGCGCGGCTTGTCGAAGCGTGGTCTGTCGGAACGCGGCTTTGTTAGCCTTGCGTCTTTGCTCGCGGCGGCGAGCGGCGCGGGCGTGTCCTTGGCGCGGCGGCGCAAGGGTCGATCGCCGCTGGCGAAGCCGGCGCGGGTATTTCGGTTCTTTTCGGTCATGGGTTCTGATAGCAGGCGGCAAGCGCGCTTTGAAGCGCGATTGCAGAAAGGCCTAAGATGAACGTCGACGATCCCTTCGCTGCCGCCTTTGATGCGGCGCGCGCCGCGGCCGCCGCGGGCGAAGTGCCGGTCGGCGCGGCGCTGGCGCGCAATGGCGCGGTCGTCGCCGCCGCAGGCAACCGCACGCTGCGCGATCGCGATCCGACGGCCCATGCCGAAATGCTGGTCATTCGCCAAGCCTGCGCCGCGATCGGCTCCGAGCGCCTCGTCGACTGCGATCTCTACGTGACGCTCGAACCCTGCGCCATGTGCGCGGCGGCGATCAGCTTCGCGCGCGTCAGGCGGCTCTATTATGCGGCGAGCGATCCCAAGGGCGGCGCAGTCGAGCACGGACCGCGGTTCTTCTCGCAACCGACCTGCCATCATCGGCCCGAGGTCTATGGCGGCATTCGCGAAAGCGACGCGGCGCAGCTCCTGCGCGACTTTTTTCAGGCCCGGCGCTAGAGCGCGCTGCGAAAATGTGGAATCCGGTTTTTCGCGTAAAGCGCGCTCTTATTTAAGGGATGGAGCAGGATTCACGTTTGCGGCGGATCGCATCTGCGATCCGCTTCAAACGATCCTGCTCCGAGCCTCGAGCCGCAGCGCCGCTTGCGCCAATCCGTGACGCAGCGTGTCGCGGCAGGCGTCGCCGGCGGCAAAAATGCGCGACGCCTTGAAAAGGTCCAGCGCGAGATATTGATGCACCTCGGGCCGGATCAACACGTCAGGCGGCCTTTCGGCGATCATGCGCGAACTGATCGCGTTCATCATGATCTGGCTGGCGACGATCATCGTCTCGAAGGCCGAGGGCGCTCCCCTGCCGGTCTCGACGCCGAAATTGCCGGACACATCGACGGCGATGATGATGTCGGCAAGGCCCCAGAGATGATCATAGGGCAGCGGATTGACCAGTCCGCCATCGACAAAATAGCCGTGATCGCTTGCGGCGGCGCGCACGACGCCCGGTATCGCCATGGACCCCGCCACGGCTGGACGCAACGGACCCGTTGCAAAAACCGCCTCGACTCTGCGGCGAAAGTCGGTCGCGACGACTTGCAGCGGAATGCCCAAATCTTCGAAGCGCTCCGGCATGCCGTGAGGCCAAAACGCCTGGAGAAAGCGCTCGCCGTCGAACAGCAACGGATGCGCGACCCTGGATAGCAGCCGCTTCCGTCCGCGCGCCCGCGCATGAAGCAGCCGGCGGGCAAGTCCAATGCGGTTCTTGAGAATGGCCTGGGCATGGACTCGCAGTTCCGCGCCTGAAAAGCCCGCCGCATAGGCGGCGCCGATGATCGCGCCGATCGAGGCGCCGGCGATGGCGACAGGACGCACACCCAAATCGTCAAGCGCCTCGAGCACGCAAATATGCGCAAGTCCGCGTGCGCCGCCGCCGCCGAGCGCAAGCGCGACGGTTTTGCCGCGGTAGAGACTCACAAGAATGCCTCCAAGGCGGCGAGCGTGTCCGTCGGCGCTTCCTCCATCGGGAAAAGCCCAGAGTCGACGCGCGCCTCGCTCACGTCATGGCGCCATTCGCGCCACGCGGCGATGAGCGATGGGCCTGTGCTCGGGAAGCTCGCTTCGCCTGCGACGATGAGCGTGGGCATGGCGAGGGTCTTGCCCTCCGCCCGATCGGCGTCGAGATGCTGGCGATCGATACTCGCTCCCGCGCGAAAATCTTCGCAGAAAGCGTGAATCCGCGCCGGGTCATTGAAGGCCTGGCGATAGGCGGCGAGCCCGTCCGCGCCAAAGGCGTCCAATGACTTCGCTTTCGTTGAACTCTTGAGCGCATCGTCCAGAAAACCAGTTGGATCCAGCCCGATCAACTCTTCCGGCCGCGGCGCCTCGGCGGCGAGGAAGCGCGCTCGTCCGACCCGCTGCAAATCGCCATCGCCAAAATCATCGTCGATCGGCGCATTATTTATGAGCGCTATTTTGTCCAGCCGGCCAGGCTGATCGAGCGCTAAGCGCTGGCCGACTCGCGCGCCTCTGTCGTGACCGACAAGGGCAAAGCGCACATGGCCGAGCGACTCCATGATCGCCACGACATCGGCAGCCATTTCCCGCTTCGTATAATTCTCGCCCTTTTCGCTCGTCGGGACGGACGACCAGCCATAGCCACGCAGATCCATCGCAACGACAGTGAAGCGATTGGCGAGCGCAGGCGCTATCTTGCGCCAGGCGACATGAGTCTCGCCGAACCCGTGCAACAGCACGAGCGGCCGGCCTTCGCCATGAACTCGGGCGAAAATTTTGCCAGCCGGCGCATCGATCCAATGCGAAGCGAACCCGGGAAAGAAATCTACGGGATTGGACATTCGGTCGTACCATCTCCTTTGCGGTGAACGCGCCTGCGCGAACGTTATACAGTATCAGCGGCGGCGTCCTCAAAATATATAGCGCCGATCGTCAAGCGACTATGTCACCAAGATCGCGCGCCTTGTTTGCTTGAAAAGCATGCTGAAGCGCTTCAATGTTGAGGAAGGTCAAGAAAATTTTTCAATCAACATGCACAACACGGGAGAGAGACATGGCCAGCCAGATCGTCAACGAGGTTGTCGCAGCGAACAACGCATACGCCGCCAATTTCGGAAAGAAGAGCGAACTTGCGCTGCCGCCGGCGCGCGGTTTCGCGATCCTGACCTGCATGGACGCGCGTCTCGATCCAGCGAAATACGCCGGCCTTTCGGAAGGCGACGCGCATGTGATCCGCAATGCCGGCGGGCGCGCATCCGACGACGCGATTCGATCGCTCGTCATTTCGCACAAGCTGCTCGGCACCAAGGAGTGGTTTGTCATTCACCACACCAATTGCGGCATGGAGCTGTTCTGCGACGAGATCATGAGCGACTTGCTGGACGACAGTCTGGCGACGGCGAGTTTCGACGGAAAGAACTGGTCGAATCCTCAGCATGGCGGCGGATGCGCAGCCGGCCATTTCATCAAATGGCATACGATCAAGAATCAGGAGGAAAGCGTCGCGCAAGACGTCGCGCGCATCCGATCGCACCCGCTGACGCCCAGGAACGTGCCTATTTACGGCTACATCTATGATGTGAAGACCGGAAAGATCAACGAAGTCGCGGCAGCGACGAAGCTCGGCAAGGCGGCGTAGCGCGCGTCGGAGCCCTTCCCGATGCTTCGCTCGGGAGGCGATCGCGGCTTTTGTAATTAGTTTTGTTCTGGATCCCCGATCGCGCTTTGCGCGTCGGGGATCCAGAACGTGCAGATCGACACGTGCAGATCGACCTGCGAGACCTTTTATTCCACCGCGCCGCCGCGGGCGCGCCAGCCGCCAGTGCCCGGCGAGTAATGACTGACGTCCTTTCGGCCCGCGCTTTGAGCCTGCGCCAGCGCCTTGGCCGAACGCCCGCCCGCCTGGCAAATGAGAACGACGTCGCCCTTCGGCAGCTTTGCGGGATCGAAACTCGAAAGCGGCATGTTCTTGGCGCCTGGCACATGGCCCGCGCCATATTCATGCGGCTCGCGCACATCAACGATGGCGCAGGATTTATCCGCGACGACGCGGCAGAAATCTTCATGTTCGATCGTCGGCGCGCCGCCGCCGGCAATTTTCGACAAGAGAGAGCCCAGGGTCATTTTCGTTCCTTTCTTCTCAGGCCTGCTTTTCGGCGGCGAACTCGGCGAAGGCGGAGAGCGCGTGGCTCGCATACATCACCGACGGTCCGGCGCCCATGTAGATGCTCATGGCGAGCGTCTCCATCACTTCCTCGCGCGTCGCGCCGCGCTGTGATGCGGCCTTGGCGTGGAAGGCGATGCAATCGTCGCAGCGCACCGCGACGCTAACCGCAAGCGCGATCAGTTCCTTGGTCTTGGCGTCGAGCGCGCCTTGCGCGCCCGCCGACATCGCCATCGCCGAAAAAGCCTTCATCGTCTCCGGCGCGCCGACGCGCAACTCGCGGATGTCGGCGGAAAGCTTCTTGGCGAGCGCCTCCCAATCTTCAATCATCAGGCCCTCCTTGGGACTTCGTCGTCGCGCAACACGACATAGATTGCAGGGATAACGAGCAGGGTCAGCGCCGTCGACGAGGCGAGGCCAAAGACCAGCGAAATGGCGAGGCCCTGAAAGATCGGATCGGTGAGGATGAAGGCGGCGCCGATGATCGCCGCGGCGGCGGTGAGAAATATCGGCTTGAAGCGAACCGCTCCCGCTTCGATCAACGCCGCGCGCAAATTCATACCTCGCGCGCGCAAATGCCGGATGAAGTCGACGAGCAGGATCGAATTGCGCACGACGATGCCGGCGAGCGCGATGAAGCCGATCATTGAGGTGGCGGTGAAGGCGGCGTTGAACAAGAGATGGCCGATGACGATGCCGACGAGCGTCAGCGGCACTGGGGCGAGGATCACGAGCGGCAGTTTGAACGAGCCGAATTGCGCCACGACGAGGAGATATATGCCGAGCAGCGCCACCATGAAGGCCGCGCCCATGTCGCGGAACGTCACATAGGTCACCTCCCATTCGCCGTCCCAGAGCAGAGTCGGCTTGGAATCGTCGAGCGGTTGGCCGTGATATTTGATCGTCGGCGGACCCGAAGGTCCCCAGTCAATCTTGTCGATTTCATTTTCGACCGCGAGCATCCCGTAGATCGGCGCTTCGAAACGTCCGGCGACCTCGGCGCTGACCATTTCGGCGAAGCGGCCGTTGTGACGGAAGATCGGGTAGGAGCCGAGTTCGCGCGTCGCCTTGACGACGTCGCCGAGTTCGACATTGGCGCCTTGGCGCGCCGTGCCGCCGGCGGGCAGCGGCGTCGACAGGATGCGTTCGCTCGGCGTCATCGCCGCGCGCGGCAGCGCCACCGAAATGTCGACCGGCTTGGCCCCGCCGCCTTTTTGGGAGAAACCGATCTTCACGCCGCCGACCAGAGCGGCGATCGTGTCATAGACGGCGCGCTCCTCGACGCCGTGATATTCGAGCGCCTCCTGATCGATCTCGAAGCGCAGACGTTCGGCGCGCTGGCCGTAGCTGTCGTCGGTATCGACGACGAAATCGACCGCGTCGAAAGCCTTGCGCACTTTCGCCGCGAGATCACGCCGCGACTGCGCGTCCGGACCATAGACTTCGGCGAGCAGCGTTGACAGCACGGGCGGACCCGGCGGCACTTCGACGACCTTGATCGCGGTATGCTCCGGCGCGGGCAGGCCCTCGAGCTTCTTGCGAATATCGAGCGCAATCGCATGGCTTGCGCGGCTGCGCTCGCTCTTGGGCTGCAGATTGATCGCAAGGTCGCCCATCTCCGGCGCCGCGCGCATGTAGTAATGCCGCACGAGGCCATTGAAGTTGAAGGGCGCAGCCGTTCCCGCATAGGACTGGATGGAGGTCAGTTCCGGAATGTCCTTCAAGCGCTCGGCCGCCGCGGTCAGCACGCGATCGGTTTCTTCGAGCGAAGCGCCGCGCGGCAGATCGACGACGACGGCGATCTCCGACTTATTGTCGAAGGGCAGAAGCTTCACCCGCACGGTCTTCGTGACGAAAAGCCCCATCGAGAGAAGCGTCGCGAGGCCGACGCCCAACAGAAACCGCTGTGAGCGCTTTCGGCCCTGTAGCAAGGGCGTCGCGACGCGCACGTAAAAATCGCCCATAGCTCCGCGCTCATGCGCATGATCGACGCCGTCGCCGCGCTCCTGTTCGAATCGCCTGCCGGCGATCTTGAGCAGGAGCCACGGTGTGATCGTCATCGCGACGAAGAAGGAAAAGACCATCGCGAGCGACGCGTTCGCGGGTATCGGGCTCATATAGGGGCCCATCAGACCAGAGACGAACATCATCGGCAGCAGCGCGGCGATGATGGTGAGCGTCGCGACAATCGTCGGATTGCCGACCTCCGCGACGGCCTCGACCGCCGTGTCGATCAGGCTGCGGGAGCCCCGCATATGCCAATGGCGCACGATATTTTCGACGACGACGATCGCGTCGTCGACGAGAATGCCGATCGAGAAGATGAGCGCAAACAGGCTGACGCGGTTGATCGTGTAACCCATCAGCCAGGAGGCGAAGAGCGTGAGCAGAATCGTCGTCGGGATAATGACGAAGACGACGACGCCTTCCCGCCAGCCGACCATGACGACGATGAGCGCGACGATCGAGACTGTCGCGAGCGCGAGATGAAACAGCAGCTCGTTGGCTTTTTCGGTGGCCGTCTCGCCATAGTCTCTGGTGACCGCGATTTCGATGTCGTCGGGAACGATGCGGCCCTTGACCGCATCGAGACGATGCATGATGTCGTCCGCGACGACCACGGCGTTGGCGCCCTTGCGCTTGGCGATGGCGATGCTGACGGCGGGCCGCTTAGGGAGACCGCCGTCGGCGTTACGCGTCATCATCCAGCTGCGCCGGTCGGGCTCGGCGGCGCCGACACGCACGTCGGCGACATCTTTCACATAGACCGGCCGCCCATCGCGGGTCGTAAGCAACAGTAGACCGATATCGGGAACGCCTTGAAGGGTCTGGCCGGCGACGACGGGCACGGCGCGATTATCCTCCCGGAAGGCGCCGACGAGGAAAGAACGATTGGCGTTGGTCAGCTTGTCGATGAGCTGGTTGAGCGTCACGCCATATTGCGACAGGCGTTCGGGATCGGGTTCGACGCGGATCTGATTGGGACTGCCGCCGACAATGTAGCTCAGACCGACGTCATCAACCTTGGTGAGGTCGTGCTGCAATTCCTCGGCGACCTGAAAAAGGCCGTTGTCAGTCCAGCGATCGGCTCGATCCGGCTTCGCCGATAGCGTCAACACGACGATCGCCACGTCGTCGATGCCGCGGCCGACGATCAGCGGCTCGGGAATTCCCTTCGGCAGATCGCCGATATTGGCGCGTATCTTGTCGTGGATGCGCAGGACGGCGTTGTCCTGCGATGTGCCGACGTAAAAGCGCGCGGTGACGACCACATTGTCATCACGCGTCTGCGAATAGACGTGCTCGACGCCATTGACGCCCTTGATGATGTCCTCGAGCGGCCGCGTGATGAGTTCGATGGCGTCTTCCGCCTTGTAGCCATTGGCCGACACTATAATGTCGACCATCGGCACGGAAATCTGCGGCTCCTCCTCGCGCGGCAGCGAACGCAGAGCGATCAACCCGACGAGAATCGAGGCGAGCAGGAGGAGCGGCGTCAGCGGCGAATTGATGAAGGCCCGCGTCAGCGTGCCCGAAATGCCGGGACGAAACTCTTCGTTCATGGCGTCGAGACCACGTCACGATCGTGAAGGCCCGAAAGAATCTCGACGCCGTCGCCGCGCGGCTCGCCCAGCTGGACGACGATCTCCTCGCCGGAAGCGAGGCGGACGAAGTCCACGCCGGCGCGGCGATAGACCGCGGCGCGCGGGATGATGATCGTGTCGCGCTTGCCGGTCGTGACGTAAACGCGCGCGCGTTCGCCGACGAAATAATCGCCGAGCCCTTCGACGTCGACGTCGGCAATGACGCGGCCGCCCTGAATTTCGGGATAGACGATGCGCACGCGGCCCTGCTTGCGATCGCCCGCGCCTTCGTGCAGCCCGCGCGCGCCGATCTCGACCTTGTCGCCGGCGCGCATAAATCGCGCGTGACGCTCAGGCAATTGCAGGCGCAGGATATATTTGTCCTCGGCCATGGTTGCGATGGTTTCGCCGGGCATCACCACGCGGCCAACGGAGGCTGGAATAGTGAGGATGCGCCCCGGCCCCGGCGCACGCACCGAGCCTTCCGCCGCCTGCTGTTCGATCACCCCGCGGTCGGAGCGCAGCGCCGAGAGATTGCGCTCGGCGACGTCGAGCGCGGTCTTCGCCTGATCGAAAAGCGCCTTGGTATAGACGCCACGCCGAAACAATTCCTGCGCGCGGCCGAAGTCGGCCTGCGCCTTGTCGCGCTGCGCCTGCTGCGATTGGATGCGCTGATCGAGCGCCTGCATCTGCAGGAAGAGCTTCTGATCGACGACCGAGGCGATCTCGGCGCCGCCCGCGACGTCGTCGCCCTCTTTGATCTTGAGCGCGCTTACCGTGCCGCCGATGCGCGCCCGCGCGGTCAATTGATGCGCCGGCTCGACCGAAGCGACCACCGCCTTGAGGTCCTCGACCGGCGCAACGCGAACCGTGACCTCTCCCGCTTTCGCCGGCAAAGTCAAAGCGAATGCGGCGACCAGCGCCGTCGGCGCGATATGCAAGCGTCCAGTTGCTCTCATGCCGTCAGTTATATGCAGAAAACATAAATTAGCAATAGCGAATTTAATGTCGGGAGAGAGAAGGCGGCTCGCGGCCGCCCGGGTTTCCTCGCGGTTAGGTCAACCCCAAAGGTTGCACCAGCCGCGCGCGCTGACAGGACCACTCACCACGCCACAGCCCGAAGGCGGATTGAAATAAGAGCAATTGGCGCAGCTTTGTCGGCCGTTGGGCGCGCCACGATAGGCTGCGGCCGTCTTGCTCGACTTCGCTTGCGCCGCGCTCGTCGCGCCGAGGCCGGTGACCGCCGCTCCCAATAGCGAGATCAAAGATCGACGCGTGAGAACGCGAAAATCAACCATCTTCCCCTCCCATGAAATTGCCCGCTCTCTCGAGGCGGCTCTTAAATTAGCTTTACCTAATGTACCAGCCGAGGTCTGCTGCCGAAATGCGACATATCGCTCTTGCGGAGCGAAAACGGCCCTCGCTTGACAATTATATTCAATATTCTTAATTTAGCGATCATGAATGTAAATCTGCTTCAGCTCGCGCCGAAGGCTGCAGAGGCCGAGAGCTTTCTTAAGGCGCTTGCCAACCGCCATCGGTTGATGGTGCTGTGCCAGCTGCACGGCGGCGAGCTGTCGGTCACGAAGCTTCAGGAGGCGATCGGCCTCAGCCAGTCGTCGTTGTCCCAACATCTCGCGCGGCTGCGCGAAGACAAGCTTGTCAAGACCCGCCGCGAGTCCCAGACGATTTACTATTCCCTGGCCGGCGAAAACGTCTCGCGGATCATCGGTCTGCTGTACGAGATGTTTTGCGCCGAGCAGTGCGGCAAGACGGCCAAACCGCGCGGGCGCACAAAATCGAAGGAACTTGCGTCATGAGCATTGATCGCATCGTTATGGCGTTCGCCGGGACCGTGGTCCTCCTAAGCCTGCTCCTGGCGCAGTTGTTCAGTCCATGGTGGCTCTTGCTCACCGCCTTCGTTGGCGTCAATCTGCTGCAGGCGGCCTTCACAGGGCTCTGCCCGCTGGCGATGGCGCTGAAGCGGTTCGGCGCCAAATCAGGCGCCGCCTTCTAGGATTCGTCAGCGTTCGCGCCAAGGGCGCCGCGCTCGCTTAGCCTATGCCTTTGGATTTTAGCGACGAAGAGCAGACGATGCCGTCCGATTGGGTCGAAGAAACCCCTTCCCTGCGCAGCCTCGACGCCGCAACGAAGACGCTTCTGCGCGAGGCCGCCGTGCGCAAGCAGATCCCGCGCGGCGCCGTGCTGTTTCGGCCCGGCGATTCTTGTGCGCACTTTCCGCTGATCGTCTCCGGCTCGGTGCGCGTCCAGAGGGTCACCGAATCGGGCCGCGAGATCGTGCTCTACCGGGTCGGCGCGAATGAAACCTGCATTCTGACGACGGCCTCGCTGCTATCGGACGACGCCTATTCCGCCGAAGGCGTCGCCGAGACCGACATTGTCGCCTATGTCGTCGCCGCCGAGCGGTTCAACGCGCTGATGAACGCGTCGCAGGGCTTTCGCGCGCTGGTGTTCGACGGCTACAGCAAGCGTCTGGCGACGCTGATGTCGCGCATCGAGGAACTCGTCTGCACGCGCATCAACGTGCGGCTCGCCGAGCGTCTGCTCGCGCTTCGCGACGCCGGCGACAGGATCGCCGCCACGCAGCAGGCGCTCGCCGCCGATCTCGGCACGGCGCGCGAAGTCGTCGGCCGCACGCTGAAGGCTTTCGAACGCTCCGGCTGGGTGAAATTGTCGCGTGGCGGCGCCGAGATCGTCAATCTGGCGGCGCTGCGTTCGCTTTGCGACGCGCAGCGTGACTAAGTCGCGGACACGCGCCGCGTCATCGCGCATGTCCTCGTCCTAGAGCGAACGTCAACGAGGAAATTTTTGCGCGCATAGCGCATGGGAGGACGTAAATGGCGCATATCGTCATCATGGGCGCAGGGATCGGCGGCGTCGCCGCCGCGATCGAAGTTCGCGAGGGTCTTGGAAAGCAGCATCAGGTCACCGTCGTCTCCGACCTTGAGAATTTCCAGTTCACGCCCTCCAACCCGTGGCTTGCCGTGCAATGGCGCAAGCCCGATGAGATCAAGGTTCCGCTCGCGCCGGTGTTCAAGCGAAAGAACATCGGCTTCATTCCCGTCGGCGCCAAGCGCGTTGTGCCCGACGAGAACCGACTCGAACTGGAGAATGGCGAGAGCGTCGCCTATGACTATCTCGTGATCGCGACGGGTCCGAAGCTCGCCTTCGAGGAACTGCCGGGGCTCGGACCGCGCGGCGGACACACGCATTCGATCTGCACGCTGCAGCATGCGGAGATCGCGTCGAAGGCCTATGAGGACTTCTGCAAGGATCCCGGTCCGATCGTCATCGGCGCGGCGCCCGGGGTCTCCTGCTTCGGTCCGGCGTATGAATTCGCCATGATCCTGTCGACCGATCTGCGCCGGCGCGGCATAAGGCACAAAGTGCCGATGACCTATGTGACCTCCGAGCCTTATATCGGCCATCTGGGGCTCGGCGGCGTCGGCGACACCAAAGGCATGCTCGAGTCGGCGTTCCGCGATCGCGACATCAAATGGATCGTCAACGCCAAAACGACCGCCATCGAACCCGGACTTCTTAAGTGCGCCGAGGTCGACGACCATGGGCAGGTCAAGAAGGAGCATGAAGTTCCGTTCAAATTCGCCATGGTGATGCCGGCCTTCAAAGGCGTCGACGCGCTCATGGGAATCGAGGGCCTGGTCAATCCGCGCGGCTTCGTCGTCATCGACAAAAATCAGCGCAATCCGAAGTATCCGAACGTCTTTGGAGTCGGCGTCTGCGTCGCCATTCCGCCGGTCGAGACGACACCGGTGCCGACCGGCACGCCGAAGACCGGCTATATGATCGAGTCGATGGTCACGGCGACGGCGCATAATATCGTCGCGCTGATCGCCGGTCGCGAGGCGAAGGAAGAAGGCACGTGGAATGCGGTTTGCTTGGCGGATTTTGGCGACAGGGGCGTCGCCTTTGTCGCAAAGCCGCAAATTCCGCCGCGTAACGTCAACTGGTCGAGCGAGGGCCGCTGGGTGCATCTCGCCAAAGTCGCCTATGAAAAGTATTTTCTTCGCAAGGTGCGCAAGGGGCAGAGCGAGCCTGCTTATGAGCGTTACATCATGAAGCTGCTTGGCATCGAACGATTGCGTCGCGCGCTGTCATAACCGGGCGCCGCCGCCATGCAACGATAGAGGACAGTCGATGCGGACACGGCCGTTAGGACGCGAGATCGCCATCGCGCTCGCCTTCAAGGTAATGGCGCTCATTGCGCTCTATGTCGCTTTTTTCGGTCCTGCCCATCGCATTAAGGTGACGCCGGCCCAGATGGTCGAGACGCTTTCGGCCGCCGTCCCGCGCTGACATCCGGAGCTCCAAATGTTCGAACTCGACGTCGTCACGCTGTCGCGCCTCCAATTCGCGCTGACGGCGATGTATCACTTCCTGTTCGTGCCTTTGACCCTGGGTCTCGCCCTGCTGCTCGCCATCATGGAGAGCGTCTATGTGATGACCGGGCGAAAAATCTGGCGAGAGGCGACACAGTTCTGGGGCACGCTGTTTGGGATCAACTTCGCGATGGGCGTCGCCACCGGCGTCACCATGGAATTCCAGTTCGGAACCAACTGGGCCTATTATTCTCACTATGTCGGCGACATTTTCGGCGCGCCGCTGGCCATCGAAGGTTTGATGGCGTTCTTCCTCGAGGCGACCTTCGTCGGGCTGTTCTTCTTCGGCTGGAATCGCCTCAGCAAGGTGCAGCATCTCGTCGTCACCTGGCTTGTCGCGCTCGGCGCCAATTTCTCGGCGCTATGGATCCTCGTCGCCAACGCCTGGATGCAGAACCCGGTGGGCGCCGCTTTCAATCCGCAGACGATGCGCATGGAGCTGACCTCCTTCATGGAGGTGCTGTTCAACCCGGTCGCACAGTCGAAATTCGTGCACACGGTCAGCGCCGGCTATGTCACCGGCGCGATGTTCGTCCTGTCGATCGGCGCCTATTACATCCTGCGCCGCCGTCATGTCGACATCGCCCGCCGCTCGCTCACTGTCGCCGCGAGCTTCGGCCTCGCTTCAGCGCTCTCGGTCGTCGTGCTTGGCGATGAGAGCGGCTATACGGCCGGCGAGAACCAGAAGATGAAAATCGCCGCGATCGAGGCGATGTGGGAGACCGAACCGCCGCCGGCGTCATTCACCCTCTTCGGCATTCCCGACCTTAAGAGCGAAACAACGAATTATGAGATCCGGATACCCTGGATTCTGGGGCTGATCGCAACGCGTTCGCTCGATAAGCCCGTCGAAGGCGTGAAGGCGTTAGTCGAGCGGGCGGAAGTGCGCATCCGCAACGGCATGGCCGGCTATCAGTGGCTTGCGAAGGAAGGCGGGCATCCCAACGCCGTCGTGCCGCCGGAGCTCGAGGCCTCCATGCGCGACGTCGGCCATTCGCTGCTCCTCAAGCGCATTCTTCCGGATATCGAGAATGCGACCGACGCGCAGATTCACGAAGCGGCGCTGTCGACGATTCCCGACGTGCCGGTGCTGTTCTGGTCATTCCGGATCATGGTGGCGCTGGGATTCTATTTCATCGCGCTGTTCGCAGTCGCTTTCTATCTCTCCAGCCGGCGACGCTGCGGCAAACCCTGGTTTCTGCGCATGGCCATGTATAGCCTGCCGCTGCCCTGGGTCGCCGCGGAACTCGGCTGGATCGTCGCCGAATATGGCCGGCAGCCATGGATCATCGATGCGACGATGCCGACTTTCCTTGGCGCCTCCGATGTCCCCGCATCGAATGTCGCAGCGAGCCTCGCGGCCTTCGTGCTGTTTTACAGCGCGCTCGCCATCATCGACGTCGCGCTCATCGTCAAATATGTCCGGATCGGCCCGCAGACGGAGCCGGCGCCGCCGACCTCCGGCGCGCCCGTCCTTCCCGCGCCGGCGCCGGCGCAAACGAAATAGAAAGGGCGGACGATGTTCGACTATATGACGCTTCGCCTGATCTGGTGGGCGCTGCTTGGCGTTCTGCTTGCGGGCTTCGCCGTCCTTGACGGTTTCGACATCGGCGTCGCCATGCTGCATCCTTTCGTCGCCCGCAGCGACGCGCAGCGGCGCGTGACGCTGAATGCGATCGGCCCGGTTTGGGAAGGCAATCAGGTCTGGTTCATCCTTGGCGGCGGCGCCGCATTTGCCGCTTGGCCGCCGCTCTATGCGGTGTCCTTCTCCGGTTTTTATCTCGCGATGCTGCTCGTCCTGATCGGCTTCATCCTGCGGCCGGTGGCGATCGTCTTTCGCGGCAAAAGGGAGGAACCCCGGTGGCGTGAAACTTGGGACTGGCTGTTCTTTGTTTCAGGCCTTGTGCCCGCGCTGATCTTCGGCGTCGCCTTCGGCAATCTTTTTCAGGGCGTCCCTTTTCATTTCGATCGGGCGCTTCGCGTAACCTACGAAGGCGGCCTTCTCGGCTTGCTCAATCCTTTCGCTTTGCTGTGCGGCCTCGTCAGCGTGGTGATGCTCGCCATGCAAGGCGCGGCGTGGCTCGGGGTGAAGGGCGATGGCGAAGTCGCCGTCCGCGCCCGCCGATATGGCGCGCTCGCCGCGGTCCTGCTCGTGCTGCTGATCTCCGCGGCGGGAGTATGGCTGATGCTCGGCGTCGAAGGCTATCAGATCGCCGGCGCGATCGATCACGCGGGCCCGTCCAATCCGCTGGTGAAGACCGTGACGCGCGAAAGCGGCGCCTGGCTCGACAACTATCGAGCCTATCCCTGGATGATCGGCGCACCCGCCGCCGCCTATGCTGGCGCGCTTGTTGCGGCGCTGGCCTTTGCTTTCTCGGCGCGAAGGATCGCGTTTCTCGCCAGCAGTCTTTCGGTTGCGGGCGTCGTCGCCATGGCCGGCTTCAGCATGTTTCCCTTCCTGCTGCCGTCTTCGTCTCACCCAAGCCAAAGCCTGACGGTTTGGGACGCTTCGTCGAGCAAGGGGACGCTCTTTCTCATGCTGGCGGCGGCGATCGTCTTTCTGCCGATCGTCTTGGCCTACACGAGCTGGGTCTATTACGTGCTGCGCGGCGCCATCAGCGAAGCGGCGATCCGTCGCGGCGACGATTACTACTATTGAGCGGGAGACGGCGACGGATGTGGTACTTTTCCTGGATATTGGGCTTGGGGCTCGCCTGCGCCTTCGCCATTCTTAACGCCATGTGGCTCGAACTCGACGACGACGACCACATGAATAAATAGACAGGCCGCGTTGTGAGCGACTTAGTCGCTGAGAGCGTTCATGCAAAGCGATAGTTTGCATGGCCGCGTCAAGAAGGGAGACAGTCATGGAAGCCAATATCGGAAAAACCGATCGGATCATCCGTATCGTCGCCGGCCTATTGTTGCTCAGTCTCGTCTTCGTCGGTCCGCAAACGCTGTGGGGTCTCGTCGGGCTCATTCCGCTGGCGACGGCCTTCATCAACTTCTGCCCCGCCTATAAGCTTCTGGGCATGGATACGCTCGGCAAATAGGTCGCCACGCTATCCGCTCGCGCGCCGGCCACGGCGCTGGAAAGATTGCAAATGCGGCCGACCGCGGTTCGACGCTGGCGGCGTGCGTTAGACCCTGGATGAATCAGACGGCGATCACCTTTCACGCCCGCGGCATGCATTGCCACGGTTGCGAGCATGTCATCGAAGCGGCGATCAAAAAGCTCGCCGGCGTGCGCAGCGTCTCGGCGGACTATCCGACTGAAACGGTCGTCGTCGACTATGACGCCGGCGCCACGAGTTTCGCCGCGATCCGCGATAGAGTCGAACAAAACGGCTATCGCGTCGTTCTGACCGAAGAGGCGCGGCGCCGGCGCTCGCCTTTCGTCAGACTGGCGATCATCGTCGCCGCGCTTGCCGGACTCGCCGCGCTCATTCTCTTTGACACGCGTTGGATCAGCGCCGAGGGCGCGCCCGACATCGCCCAGCATATGAGTCTTGGCTTGCTCTTTCTGCTGGGGCTGCTGACCGGCTTTCACTGCGTGGGAATGTGCGGCGGCTTCGTCGTCAGTTACGTAACCGCCGACGCGAGCGCCGGACGCTCGTCCTTCGTCTCGCATCTCGCCTATGGCGCGGGAAAAACACTGTCCTATACGACGATCGGCGCCGCCTTCGGCTGGCTCGGCGCCTTCATCGCGTTCACGCCGACGTTGCGCGGGATTGCAGGCGTCACGGCGGGCGCTTTCCTCATCATCTTCGGGCTCAATATGCTGGGCCTGTTCGCGCCGCTGCGCCGCTTCCGGCTTGGCCTGCCGCGGCCGTTGCAGAACTGGGTGAATCGCGAAGCGGGCGGGCGTCATCGGCCCTTCGTCATCGGCCTTCTCAACGGGCTGATGATCGCCTGCGGGCCGCTGCAAGCAATGTATGTCATGGCGGCGGGCACGGGCAGCCCTGTCGAAGGCGCGAAGACGCTCTTCGTTTTCGGGCTCGGGACCTTGCCGGTGATGCTCGCCTTCGGCGCTTTGACGACGGTCCTTTCGGGCGCTGTGACTCATCGTCTGTTGATCGCTTCCGGCGTGATCGTCGTCGCGCTCGGCGCGGTGATGATCAATCGCGGATTGATCCTCACGGGTTCAGGCGCCGATCTCGCGTCGCTGTTATCGCGGCGGCCCGCGCCAGTTGAACTTGCCCCGCCATCTCAAGAGTCGCCTGTCTCGACGAAGACGCAGACAATCGAGATGGAGGCCAATGCTCTCGGCTTCACGCCCACGCGTTTCACGCTTCTACGTGGCGTTCCCGTCAAATGGGTAATCAACGCAACGGAGGTGACCACCTGCAATCACCGGATCGTCGTCCCATCCTTGAATCTCGAATTCGACGTCAAGCCGGGACTGCAGACGATTGAATTTACGCCGGAGCGGATCGGCGTCATTCCCTGGAGCTGCTGGATGGGCATGTTGCGCGGCGAGTTCGTCGTCGTTGACGCGCTGCCGGTCACGGCGTCTCAGCAATCGGCGCCTGTCGCCTCGGTTGCGCAGGACGAGCCCCACGAGGCGCAAAACACGTCAACGCCTGCCGCCCCGCAGAGCTATACGGTGCGCCGTGGCGACACGTTGCGTTCGATTGCAAAGCGACTCTATGGCGACGAAAAGCGCTGGCGCGACATCGCCGACGTCAACCCTGCGCTGACTCCCAAGAAATTGCGCCAGGGGCAAGTCATCGTTTTGCCGCGCGCCGCGCAGCCGTGACGATTCGTCTCGCGCGCGGCGCCACATTGCGCGCTACGTTCGAGCGTTCGAATAGAAAGGGGGAGGCCATGATCAGAAAATTCCTGTTCGCCGCCGCGTGCGGATTATCGTTGTTCGCCGCCGCCGCCATCGCCGAGGAGGATGACGACGACGCAGGCGAGCACATGACGCGCCAGCAGACGCCTATGAACATGGACCATATGAAAATGTCGCCAAAGATGGGCGACGCACGCCAGGAGGTCGATGTTCCGTCGCCGATGCGCACGCAAATGCTCTCCCATATGCGCGGCCATGCTGAGGCGATCGCGGACATCCTCGCAGCGCTTTCCAAGGGGGACGGCGCCGCGGCGGCAAAAATCGCCGATGCGCATCTCAGCCTGGCGTCTCCTGGGGCGGCCGCCTGCAAGCCGAACGCCAAGAGCGGCGAACTCGGCGAAATGCCGGCGATGATGGCGCGACACATGCCTGACGAGATGCGCGCGCTTGGTCTGACGATGCATGAGCAGGCGAGCAAATTCGCGCAGGAGGCCGGCAAGATCGGACCTGGGGGCGACATGCGTCCGGCGCTTGCCGAATTGTCGCAAGTCGTGCAAGCCTGCAACGCCTGTCACGCCGCCTACCGTCTCGACTAGCGCGCGTGCGGCGCTAGAGCGCGCTCGCGAAAAATTGGCCGCCGGTTTTTCGCGCAAAGCGCGCTCCAAATCTATGTGAACGATCACGTCATCTGGATTTGGGCGAATTCGCCCAAATCCAGCGTGATCTAGGAGCCGACTGTGCGCATCGCGACTTGGAACGTCAATTCGGTCAGACAGCGTCTCGCGCCGCTTCTCGCCTTTCTGCGCGACGCCGCGCCGGACGTTGTTTGCCTGCAGGAGACGAAGTGCGAGGATCACGCTTTCCCGCGGCTCGAAATCGAAGACGCTGGATATAACGTCGCCGTCCACGGACAGAAGGGCTTCAACGGCGTCGCGCTCCTTTCGAAATCGCCGCTTCAGGATGTGACCCTCGGTCTGCCCGGCTTCGACGGCGAGGCGCAATCGCGCTACATCGAAGCGGTCGTCTCCGACGGCGACCGCGGCGTCATGCGCATCGCCTCGATCTATGCGCCGAACGGCAATCCGCCGGATACGCAGAAGTATTCTTACAAGCTCGCCTTCATGGAGACGCTGACGCATCATGCTGAGGCGCTGCTGCGCCTTGAAGAGCCGACGGTTCTCGCCGGCGACTACAACGTCATTCCACAAGCGCGCGACGTCTATGAAGCCTCAGCGTGGATCGGCGACGCATTGTTTTTGCCGCAGACTCGCGCCGCCTATCAGCGCCTGCTCAATCTCGGCTATGCCGACGCGCTGCGCGCGACGTCCGACGAAGGCGGGCTCTATACCTTTTGGGATTATCAGGCCGGCGCCTGGCAGAAGAACAAGGGCCTTCGCATCGATCACCTTCTGCTTTCGCCGCGCGCCGCCGATCGACTGGCCCGCGTCGAGATCGTCAAGTCGATGCGCGCGGGCGATAAGCCCTCTGATCATGTCGCGATCTACGCCGATTTTTCTGCATAGTCCAGAAATCCGAGAGCGGCGCCGCTACGCCAGAGCACATAGATTGCAACCGCCAGAATGACCGTCGCGAAGACGGCGCTCAGCGCGCCGCGCATTCTCGACAGGCGTCGCGCGATCACGGCGCCGATCATGCCGCCGAACGCGCCGCCTATCACCAGCGTTCCGGCAAGCTCCCATTCAACCAGCTCCGAATAGGCGTAGTTTGCGGCGGTCGTCACTGCAAAGGCGGCGACCGCGACAAGCGACGAACCGATAGCATTCAGGATCGGCATGTCGGACGCGAACATCAGCCCCGGCACGATCAGGAAGCCGCCGCCGATCCCGAAGAAGCCGGAAAGCGCGCCGGCCGTCAGTCCTGCGCCGACGAGCCGCGGGAAATTTTCGCGGTTGAGCCTTACCGCGGGATAGCCTGACAAACCCCGTCGGCGGAGCATTAGATAGGCCACGACGATCATCAATATCGCGAAGAGCGCGAGCAGCTTTTCGCCATCGATGAACTTGCCGAGAGTCGATCCTGCGAATGCGCCTGCGATTCCGAAAAGTGCGAAGACAGAAGCGCAGCGCCATTTGATCGTCTTCGCGCGCGCATGGTTGGCAAGGCTCATCAGCGCGTTTACCGCTACCGCCGCCGCGCTCGAGCCGATGGCGACATGCGGATTTGGAACGCCGACGAAATAGACGAGCAGCGGCACGGCCAGCACCGATCCGCCGCCGCCGACAAGGCCAAGCGTAAATCCGACGAGTGCGCCGGAAATTAGACCCAGAACGGCGTCAAGTGGAAGAACTGTCAGCGCCTGCTCCCGTGATCGCGCATAATATTAGACCTTGCTTATTTAGATATATCGCATATATGTAGCCGGGCGCAAGCCCGAAAGACCGGGAAGCTCAGGAGCGCTGCAATAGAGGAGAAAGCGATGCCGCAGGCGCCGTGCGTTAAGGGCTTCTTCGACGAGGCGACCAGCACGATCACCTATATTGTCAGCGACCCCAGAACGATGCGGGCGGCGATCGTCGATCCCGTGCTCGACTATGACCCCGCGAGCGGGGTCGCCGATTCGCATTCGATCGACGCGATCCTTGCCGAGGCGGCGGACGAAGGGCTAACGATTGACTGGGCGCTCGAAACTCACGCGCATGCCGACCATCTTTCCGCCGCGCAGATCGTCAAGGCGGCGACGGGCGCCAAGATCGGCATCGGCGAACACATCGACAAGGTCCAGAAACTGTTCAAGCCGGTTTTCGACGCCGGGGATTTAAGCGCTGACGGCAGCTGCTTCGATCGCCTCTTCAAAGACAGCGAACGCTTCAAGATCGGCGAGATCGAATGCGAAGCGATCTACACGCCCGGCCATACGCCAGCCGACGTCGCCTATAAGATCGGCGACGCCGTATTTGTCGGCGATACTGTATTCATGCCCGACTATGGGACGGCGCGAGCGGATTTCCCGGGCGGCGACGCACACGCGCTTTATCGGTCGATCCGCCGGATTCTTTCGCTTCCTCCTCAGACCCGACTCTTCATGTGTCACGATTACATGGCGCCCGGACGGGATTTCCACGTCTGGGAGACGACGGTCGGCGAAGAACGCGCCAGGAATGTGCAGATCAATGACGGCGTCAGCGAAGACGAATTCGTGGCCGGTCGACGGCGACGCGACAGGGAGCTTGCCGCGCCACGGCTGCTCCTGCCCTCCATTCAGGTGAATATTCGGGCCGGCAAGTTTCCGCCGCCACATGCGGACGGCGGTCGATTCTTGACTATTCCGGTGAAGCTCAAAGGGGCCGCAGCGCGCGCCGGCTGACGAAGGTCAGTTACGTTCGCGAAGATAGCCCTCGAGCATCGCGCCCGCCGTTCTGCGGTCGGCATCGCTCGCGGCGTTCAGCGCTTCGGCGTGCAAGTCGACGATCCGCTGATCGCGGGCTGCCCCGTCGCGCGCCAGCGTCAGATACATCAACCCGCGCGCCCGTTCCGGCTCGCCGCTCGCTTCGCCGGTGAACATCATCCGTCCGAGCATCGCCTGCGCCTGCGGATGACCCTTACGCGCCGCCAGCTCCAGCCAGTTCACGCCCTGCCGAAGGTTCTTCTTCACGCCGACGCCTTCGAGATACATGCGCGCCAGATTGTACTGGGCGTCGGCGTTGCCGAAGTAGGTCGCAGCATAGCGGAAGAGATCAAAGGCGCGATCAGGATCAGGCTTGATCCTTGCGCCTGAGACGCCGTCACGGAGATAGACGCCCACGGCGACAAAGGCGCTGGCCGCCATCGACCGTTCGCGCGGATCGGGATCGTCATCGGCGTAGTGATCGACGATCTGCGAGAAATATTCATAAGCCTTGGCGTCGTCGCGCACGACTCCGTCGCCCTCGGCGTACATCCGGCCAAGCTTCCATTTCGCCAGCGGCTCGCCGCCGTCGGCGGCATAACGAAGCGCGGCGACGGAGGTCGCGGAATCGCCGGCATGGTAGCTTTCCAGGCCCGCGCGCAATGCGGCGCGAGGATCCTTGAACATCGGCAGAGGTTGCGTGTCGGCCTTCGCGGTCGCATGCGGCGAATCCAGCGCGGGCGCAGGCGCAACAAAGCCAGTCACCAGCGCGCCCAGGCTCATCGCCATGAGGCATATCGGCAACGCAGCACGCGCGCTGAGTCGAGATATCGAAATCAGCCCTCTATGAACATCAGCGACCATAATGTTCCGACTTTCCTCAACGCCCGACGTCTCTAAGCCGTACGCCAGCCGCCACTGCCGATCAGCGAGAGGGAAAGAAGGAACCTGCGGCCGGAAGCGAAATCTTCCGGCGCTTGTCTCCGCATCTCGAATGAGCTTGTGACGCAAGCACTTTAGCGCAGCCTTTGTGTCTGAAAAGGGGCTAGCGCGGCGTCAGTCGCAGTCAGAATGCTAATCTCCTCATCTGTTGCAATCACATCACACAACTGTTGCAGAAATGCCGCGCATCGGCATCCGCCAGCCGCGTCGTCCTGACGCAAGACGAAGCTTCTACTCGCGATGTCCCCCGAGCCGCACTTATGTTTTGATGCTGTCGAATCGACCGCTCGCGCTCAAGGAAACCACATGCAGCTTCGACGCCTGACACTCGCAACAGCCCTCGCCAGCGGGAGCGTTATATTCGCAAACTTCGCCCTGGCGGCGGGCGACGTCCAGCGCGGCGCCATTATCGCCAAGCGGTGGTGTGCGTCCTGTCATGTGGTGACGTCCGACCAGGCCAGCGCCTCGGCCGACGCCCCGTCGTTTTTCGACATCGCGCAACGCCGCACCGACAGGAAGAAGCTCGGCAATTTCCTGATGGACCCACATCCGCCGATGCCCGACATGCATCTTTCGCGCAAGGAAATCGACGACATCGTCTCCTATATCCGCAGCCTCGATCCGCGCCCGCAGCCGCCACCGGAGCCCGAGGGGAAGGATAAGGAGCTGCCCAAGAAAGGGTGACCTCCGCTCCCGCTTTACGCCGCAGGGCGTCCGCGCTAGATGTGAGCTTTCTATAGGTTGTCCATCCGGACAAGGCCGAGGAAAGTGGAGTTGCGAAGCTTCACCTTTTCCCGGAGGTCCGGATGAACATCCATAAGAATGCCCGTTTGACGCCGAGCGGTCGAGCGGAATTGGCGCGGATGGTCCTGGAAGGCGGCCAATCGATTGCGCACGTCGCAAAAGCTTTTCACGTTTGCGCCAAGACCGCCCGCAAATGGACGGAGCGGTTCCAGCAGGCGGGCGCG